>MAAB01040539.1_pt1 | contig 25138 bp, 27 predicted proteins | sample 1115991 | NCBI WGS metagenome assembly MAAB01 (sample SAMN04961124, study PRJNA320927) | seawater metagenome | isolation source: sample BD02T18 sea water enriched with oil for 18 days | place: USA:Gulf of Mexico | collected 2013-07-27
ATCAAATATTTCAAAGCGGGTGCTAGATGCCTTATGTCATCCCAAGATGACATTATCAGCAGACATTGAAATTAAGAAAGATGACGGCCAATTTGAATTTTTCAGTGCTTATCGATGCCACTACATAGGACCAACTAAAGGCGGCATTCGCTTTCACCCATCGGTTAATGAAGATGAAGTTAAAGCTTTAGCATTCTGGATAACGATTAAATGTGCAGGCATTGGTCTTCCATTAGGAGGAGGAAAGGAGGGGTAATTGTTAACCCAAAACTGTTGTCGCCAGCAGAGTTAGATAGGTTATCTCGAGAATATATTCGAGCATTTGCTGGCTTTATTGGTCCTGATACAGATATACCTGCTCCTGATATCTACACCACCAATGATCATGGGGTGGATGATGGATGAATATGAAAAAATCACTCAAAAAAAAGCGCCTAATATTGTTACGGGTAAACCTCTTGCCTTCGGTGGTTCACCCGGACGACTACAGGCTTCCATAGCAATAGTTGTTATCTCTAAAGTAGAAAGTACTTGGATCAGTTTTGGACGACTAAACTTTTTACGATAAACTTCTCGACCAGAGAAGTCATGGCCAACCAGGTGAAAGGTAAATTTACCTATATCAATTCCAAGAATGTTAATAGTAGACATGATGATTCTCCTCATTTAATAGTCTGCACCTAAGTGTAGTTTAGGGGAGGCGGACCATCTCATTAGCGCCTTAGACGCAATGGTGGCACCAATGTCATTAACTTAAGCTTAATTTACACGTTTACAATAAGTTACCTAGTTGATAACCTAGCTATGAATTAAAAACATAGAGAAACCACCAATGAGCTGTTCAGTATTTAATTCAAATAGTACAAAAGTTAACCAATAAAATTCACTCAACTGAATTTTTAGAAAATCACCGTAAAAAACCTACTGATTTCACTCGAAATCGCACGCTTACTTTTCCTCGTTTAATTAGTTTTATGTTGAATGCGCTCAATGGTTCAATTCAGGCTGAACTCGTTCGGTTTTTAAATGTTATCGATGATAGCTACTTATCAACAAAATCAGTTAGCACTGCTGCTTTTTGCAAAGCAAGAATGAAACTATCTCACCAGGCCTTTATTGAGTTAAACGATGATTTAGTACAAATGTTCTATGAAGCAGCAACCATTGATAAATGGCAAGGACATAGACTGTTAGCTGTTGATGGCTCAGTCACACAATTACCTAACTCTGATGAACTACTTGAGAATTTTGGCAAAGCTCGCTCACACGCAGCTATGCCTGCTGTTCGTCTTTCTCAACTTTATGATGTTAAAAATAACATTACTCTAGATTTACAGGTAGAAAGCCATTCAACCGGAGAGCGTGAAATGGCACTAAAACATTTAAATAAAACCCAAACTGGCGACCTAGTCGTTTATGACAGAGGTTATCCTGCTGTTTGGTTTTATAAATACCATATGATAAATAATGTTGATTTTTGCATGCGCATTGTTAAAGGCTCTAATGTTGTTAAAGCCTTTTTAGAAAGTGGGAAATACAGTGATATCGTTGACTTCCCTTGCACTGAGAAGTCTCTTTGTCGGTGTAGAAAGGACAAAATATCAACTGAATCAATACGTTTAAGGTTAGTTCGAGTTGATCTCCCATCAGGTGAGCCAGAGGTTTTGATTTCATCATTAACTGACTTGAAAGTTTATCCTACTTCTGTTTTCGCTGATTTATATCACCAACGTTGGGGAGTTGAAGAAGACTTCAAACTATTGAAAAGTCGCCTCAACATTGAGAATTATTCCAGCGTTTCTATTGAAGGTGTTTTACAAGACTTACACGCTAAGCTATTGACTAAAAACCTTGCGGCTTCTGCAATCCATGATGCAAAACGAAAAATAAAGAAGGTTAAAAAGAATAGGCTCTATGATTATAAAGTCAACTTCACCTTTGCGATAAATCAGCTCAAAGATAATGTTGTGCGGCTCACAATGAAGCTAGCTGATTTTGCATTATACGAACTATTGATAAGTAAAATATCAAAGAATTTAAGTGCTATTCGGCCCAACCGTAAGTTTGTTCGAAAAGGTCGTAGAACCAAGCCAAACAAGTACCCAATGAATTATAAACGTATGTGCTAAATCCTTAAGTTAATGACATTGATGGTGGCACAGTTGTCTATCAAGATGAATACTGGCCTATGTCTTCTGCAAGCTCTAAGTAGTCGTTAGCCCTTCGCTGCCTGTGCTAATTTACCATTCTGCAAAAAATGTATAATGGTAAATAGAAAATGTTCACTGGAGTACTCAGGATGTGTGAATTTTTAACACACAATATCTTTCTGAACTACTAAATAACTTTTACGTATCTTTTAACGAACAGGGATAGTATATCTACGGTAAACCCATCCGACTATCTCTTGAGTATCACCTGCGGCATCTTCTTGAATTAGACTTATCTTAATCCAACTCTTACGAGCGCTCTTAGCATCCTTGATAGTATCCTCAATAACCTCAATTACTGTACCTAGCTTTAACGTAGCAAGCACATCAGACCTACGGGTACTGTCTGCTCTAACATACAAGTTATGACCTGTTGTTATACGATAACCAAATAGGTATGAGGTATTAGCTTGCTTAACAATGGCATTAATTTCTGCCTTTTCAATGACATCCTTTAAGTCATCTTTAAGCTGTTCTCGGTTGGTAGTAATAATAGTACTCATATATGCAACAAACATTGGAACAAGTACCGCTGTTACTATCCAGTACAGTGCTTTGGTAGCCTTATCTGATAACAAAGATACATCAGCATCACCAAACAACACAGCTTTAAGCTCTTGCTCTGTAGTGTCGTCGAAGAGGTCTGATTCTTTGGCTTTATCAATAGCAGCATTAACTGCCGTAGTATGCCTCCTTAAAAGCCGCTTGGTGCGTTGCAGCGTACGTTTGATGATTACTTGTTTATCGTCGTTAGTGTAATGTATCCAAGACTGCCGTTCATCACGGGTTCTTCTGCAACCACGGCAATGACCTCTTTCATCAGTCTCACAGATACCAATACAAGGGCTAGGTACATCAAAGAATTCGAGTTGGATAGTGTTATTCCTTTAACGATTAAACGTAATTATTAGGTATAAATGATTGATACTATTAAAACTTCAATGAGTATTGTAGTCAAGCTGATTAGTTAGCCAGTTGCTCTCTTATTAGTCTATTATAAGAAAAAGTGAGACATAGATTGGATAAATAATTATCACGTCACAAGGCATCATTTTATAATAAAAAAATCAATTCAAAGTTTTATTTTCAAACATTACAATAAAAGATATCAGCAAAAAAAATATAAAAATAGAACTAACGGCTACAAATGTAGCTAGTAGAATAAAAACTTAATCCATTGTATATTTTAAGTTTTATGAGTTACCATTTCATAAAAAATGGTACTCACCTTGAATATACATACCTTCTTAAATAAATTACACAATTATACTGTTTGGATAGGATTAATAACGTTAATTGTTATTACGTTTTATCTGTTTCATAAAGAAAAAACTCTCATTGAGGTAATTGAAGTTATCTTACCGTCATTGGCTATATTGACGGCGATCAAGCATTTCAAAACTCAACATCAATTAACTTTCTACGCTGATTACACACGCAGATATCAAGCAATTATATTAGAATTTCCATATGCAATAAATCACGACGATTTCGATATAAATAATGAAGATATCGAAGAGAAAAACAAAATATTAAAGTATATGCAAGTATATTTCGATTTGTGTTGTGAAGAGTATATGTTGCATAAGACTGGAAAAATTGACAATGCTACATGGATAGAATGGCATGATGGCATTAAGAGCGCATTTCAAAAAAAAGCATTCCAAGACTCATGGAAAGATGTGATTAGTAATAACATTTATTTTAGCGATGAGTATAAAGGTTTCATAGGGGATATGATCAAAAGTGAAAGCCCTAAAACCTCAAAGTACAAATTTAGGAAAAGTTTTCATGTTATTTGTTGCTCCTTTATAATAACAGCTATAGCTTCTTTCTCACGCAATTTACCTGAAGTGATTTCAAATGGCAGTCTACATTTAGAATGGTTAATCTACATTTGTTTGTCCATCGGACTAATATCAATTTTTTATTTTTATCTTACACATAATAAAAATCCAGCGGAAACTGGTGCAGCGATTACCGCTACGACTGATTTGTCAGATCAGTTACCGTTAGATAAGTAAGATATAATGTCAGCTTTCGTATCTTTGTTAACATAGTACCAGTGAGAATTAGAGATTTCTTCACTTAGCCATAAGCGGTCATTAAGCTTTTGAGAAACCATGAACATATTTAGGGTGATTTTAACCGAAATTAGTTACTCGCTTGTGAGGCAAGTTGAAGCTCATTGCTGCCTGTGGCACCTCAATTATTTGTAAAACTACAAAACATAATGCTATTGTTATTCCACAAGTTCTTTTGTGGTCTTTATAGACTTTTTAGAGCGATGAGCAGAAGTGAATAAGTATAATTAACCACTTAATAAAGCTATTTGGCGTTTAGGAGTATCACGGAATGATCAAAGCAATGTGTCACTGTGGCAATATCAAAATAACTATTCCTGAAACTACTGAAACAGTCACCAGTTGTAATTGCTCAGTTTGTAGCAAGTATGCATCTCTATGGGCTTACTTTTCACCTAAAGACGTTAAAATTGCGGCAACAACAGATGCAGTTTCTTCGTACAGTTGGGGTGATAGAACTATTAAATTTCACCATTGTAACAACTGTGGCTGTTTAACTCATTACACACCAACAGAACTTGGCAATAAACATAAAATGGCTGTTAATTTCCGTTTAGTAAATACAAGTATTCTTAGCTCTCTTAAAACTAGGTATTTTGACGGTGCTGATACATGGGAAGAAATAAAGCAATAAATGACTAACAAGGTTTTTTTAAGTCAACCCATAACAGTTTACTTCTGTTTGCACCTCACTATTTTAGTAAACTATGATTAGCCGATTAATGTGGAGTTAGGTTTTTAATGGAAATAATTTTGATAAGGCATGGAAAGCCAACTTCCGCAGACAATCCAATAATTGATGCTTGTGAGTATACAAATTGGATTAGACGATACAATTCATCTAAGGTTGCGAAAAACAGCCGACCTGAAAATGTAAATGATCAATATAAATCTTTTTATACAATATCAAGTGATTTAAATCGAGCGATACATTCAGCAAATATTTACGTTGGAAAATCACCCGAAGAAGTTGATAAGCTTTATCGAGAAATGGAAATACCTAGATATAAATTTCCATTTAAATTAAAAGCTTGGAATTGGGTGTATTTATCAAGACTTCTCTGGATGCTCGGCTGTAAGGGGTCATTTGAATCATTTAAACAAGCCAAAAAACGAGCTGATGAGGCAGCGGTTAAATTAATTGAAATAGCTCAAAATCAAGATAAGATTGTATTATTTGGTCATGGTTATATGAATAGATATATTAGAAAGTCATTAATTCAAAAAGGTTGGGTGTTAAACTCCAAGAGCAATGCTTATTGGGGTATTACCAGCCTCGAAACATAAAGCAACTTTAAACGGACTAAATACAGATAATAGGAGAATATTATAACCAACTATATTTAGCTGCTTAAAATGGCATTATCGAACTTTCACTCTTGGCACTTTGAAGTCATGCCAATACAATTACGTGAACGACAGCAATGGTGGCTAACTCGCCAGTCGAGGAGGTAATCGAACAGGAATGGTAGTTCGATGCCTCCTGCAAGCTCATTGCTTGAATAAGGGAAAAAACCTAGTCCTTAATCACCTTAGCCAGAGACTCAAGAATTTCAATAGCACGGTCTATTTTTGAGCATGTTTCACAACCATACAACTTATCAAAAGAAAGTTTTTTTTGAGTTATTAAATGAGTTAACCTCTTTTCAGTAAAAAAATAATCACAATAAGGTAAGGCTGTGGCTGCATGCCTAAAGTCGTGATGGTCATGGTCTTGAAATTTTTGCAACTTATCCCAGCGAACAGCAGCATACAAACCCGACATAATTCGAATTGATGGCAATGCTTTACCAACTTTATTTAATCTGAAAAGGTTATATATAGTATTGCCCAGCAGTTTTTTAGTTTTACCTTCTTCAGTTTTACTTCTTGAACCCTGCAATTTAGTACCTGTCTGCTGTTCATACATATATTCCATCATGTTATTTAATTCCGAGCCGTAGACATCAATCCACCCTGCAACTTCATGTAAAAACATTTGTTCAAATGATTTTGCTTCATTTTGATGGGAAAATTTACCTTCATTTATTTTATCAGCCATGAACAAAGGAGGGATATGCCCAATTCCTCCGCTACTTTCAATTGTCGCAATCATATCTTGCATAGATATTGACCACATCTGATCAGTAAAAGCTTTTTGTATTAAAACTTTTTCTTGTAGAGGAACATTTGTTTGCTCGAAGGTATGTGATCCCATTGTATATGCTAATTTTGTCCAAGCTAAATCTTCTGCGGCATATACTTCCTTACCTTGGGCTGAATACCAATAATGAAGAAGCTCAAGTTGAATTCTCTCTTCGTGATTTATAGAAGAAACACCATTTGATAGCTGGTCTATTAACGATACTGTTCTATGCAGCGTTTTGAGATCGGTTTGCTTTATGACTTCCATAAAGACATCTTCACTTATTGGAAACACACAAATATCACTCTCAACTAGCATTATTGCTAAATCGAGCAAGTGCTTTTCTTGAACATATTGACTAGGAAAGTTAAAACCATTCCTTAAAACCACCCAAAATTTTGTATCGAGATAAACAAGTTTTTTTCCTTTTAAGCTATTTGACAGCTCTAATTTTAAAGAACGATAATAGTCATCAAAAGATTGTGAAGGATTATTTCTATGATGTTCAAAAGTATTTATAAATTGCAATGTAAGCCTCGAAAATAAATGACCAAATAGACTTTATGTTATCTAGCATACCGTATTCTTAATACGGTATGCTTTTTCTTGTTGAAGGTTAAAATAAAAAAGCCTCTTTGAGCTTAATGCTCGTCAGTTAAGAACTGACGAGCACTTTTAAATTTACTGTTATAGTCATGCCAATACAAAAATGTGAACGAACGCTATGTTGGCTAACTCGCCAGTCGAGGGGGTAATCAATCAGGATTTGGTTCGATGCCTCCTGAAAGCTCATTGCTGCCAGTAGTCTTTCGTCTCAGAACACTAATTTCCCACGGATTATTATCATGATAATTTGATTTAATAGTTAAACAACTAAAATATTTTTTTATTGAAAATAAAGCTTTGATCTAATTTAGATTTACGGGTATGGATGTATTAACATAGCTCCATTAAGGCTATAACTTGTATATATCTTAAATTTACAGGGTACTAAGCATTCTTTATCATTATTCATGGAGAGAATTTTGAAAAAAATAGATCTGCATTTACATACAATACCTACATTCAGTGATGTAAAGTTCACCTTTTCTTTGAGCAAATTAAAGGAATATGTTCTTTCGGCAAAACTTGATGCTATAGCTATTACAAATCATGATGTTTTTGAGCTTGATCAGTTTAATGAGATTGTTCAAGAGCTAGATTGTGTTGTATTCCCAGGTATAGAAATAAACCTAGAAAATGGTCATCTTCTTGTCATTTCTGAAAATCAGAATCTAGAAGAATTTCAACTTAAAACTAATAAGGTTACTGAAAAAATACAGAAAGTAGGTGATTCGATAAAAGTTGATGAGCTTATACAAATCTTTGGTGATTTAAATGAGTATTTACTTATCCCTCATTATCAAAAGAAGCCTATAGTCTCAAGTGGTACTATCGAGCGACTTAGTGACTTTATTTTTGCTGGAGAAGTTAATGCTCCTAAAAAATTTATTCGTATGATAAAGGATGAGGATAAATTAACACCAGTATACTTTAGCGATGTTAGAATTAAGGAGGGAATGAATAATTTTCCCCCTAGGCAAACATATATTGATTGTGGAGAGCTTACTTTAACTTCAATAAAGTATAGTTTACGTGATAGAAATAAAGTTCAATTATCTAAAAACGATGGAAACTCTATTTTTCAAGTTTTTGATGATGGTCAAAAGTTATCTACTGGCTTGAATATTGTTTTAGGTAAAAGATCTTCAGGCAAAACTCACACTTTAGATCGGATAAAATCTGAATGCTCAAATGTGAAATATATACCTCAATTTTCTTTAGTTCAAGTTGATGATTCCAGCTATGAAAAAGATTTTAAGGATGATGTTTCTCGAAAAAGAAGCATATTTTCAGATAATCATTTAGCACCTTTTAAAAAAATATTAGACGATGTAATTAATATTGATCTTGTTGATAATAGTAGAAAGGTAAATGACTATTTAGAAACTCTTTTAAAGTCGGCTAATGATGCAGATAAGCGTGATACTTTCTCTAATGTCACTCTGTTTAATGAAACTCCATTTGATGTGGTTGAAGAGAAGTCTCTAAATGATCTTATCAACTCCGTTCGTCAATTAATCGAAAATATAGAATACAGAAAGGTAATTGATAAACATGTTGATGTTAACTCATTAAAATTATTGGCATGTGAATTAATAACTATTCTCAGGAATAAAACTCTCGAAATAAAGAAACAGAATTCAGTTAATGATGTTATCAACGAAATTAAAAGTAAACTTCAATTAAAAACTTCGGCAACTCAAATTAAAGATTTTGATTTGTATAAAGTTATGATGGACAGTGAGAAGGTTAAAAAATTTAAAGATATTGTTACGGAATTACAAACAGAAAGTATTATTGATGAAGAAAATATTCAAGGATTTAAAATCATATGCAAGCAGAGAGCTTTTAAAAATGCACGTGAGATCTTAAATGTTAGCTGTCAAAAAGTAGGGTTTGGTGATGCTTATAAACTTTACTCTACACCATACAAATTTCTTAACTCCTTAAAGGAGAATAAAGCTTTCACTCCATCTGAATTTTATAAATACTTTGCATGTATTGAATATGAAATACTTAATAAAGACGGGTATAAAGTTTCTGGTGGGGAAAGATCTGAATTTAGATTGCTTCAAGAAATTAAAGATGCTCAAAATTATGATTGCTTATTGATAGATGAGCCTGAATCTTCTTTTGATAATCTTTTCTTAAAAGGTGAGGTAAATCAAATTCTGAAAGATATTTCTAAGAATATGCCTGTTGTTATTGTTACTCATAATAGCACCGTTGGGGCTTCAATTAATCCTGATTATATTGTTTATACATCTAAAGAAATTACAGACCAAGGTACTGTATATAGAAGATACTCAGGATATCCATCAGATAAAGAATTGTATTCTATAGATGGAAATAAAATAGATAACTTTAAGGTTACAATGAATTCATTGGAAGCTGGAGAAGTCGCTTATACTGAAAGGAGTGGTGGTTATGAAAGCATTAAAAATTGAAAATTTTAAGGGGCTTTGTTTGATTGATGAATTAAATTATCAGTCTTTAGATAAATTAGATAAAACTATTTTACTCAATTTGGTTAATTTAGCCCTAACAGAAGAATTTACAATAGATGAATATGATGAATCGTTACTTAAAAACGAAGCACATAGAATTATTTACAAGAGTGTTAGTGAAAAACTTAATGGTCTACATCAAAAACGCAAGAAGTTCAATGATGAGAGTGACAACGTATTCATTGAAGAATATGAGAAATACAAAGTATAATTTTGTTTATTTCATAATCTAGTGGTTCGGTGAATTTAGCCACTAATACCAATATCATGCATTTTTTACGAGCTTTTTGAAGATAGCTATCAACGACCGTTTTGGTGGCTTTGTTGACTATCAAGACGAAGGTAGCTCAACGTCTAATGAACACTAAAAACAGCTCAAAAATCTATTAATGTTAACGTCCGGTTTCGTATCTTTGTTAACATCGAACCAGTGAGTTTTAGAGCATTCTTCAGTTAGCCATAAGCTGACATTAGCTTTTGTGAAGTCAAAAGCAAATTAAGGGCAATTTTAATAAAAATCACTATATATTTTAGGGGCTGGTGTAAGTACATTGCTGTCATTGAACTTCCATCAATTGATGTTACTTCGAATCTAAAACTATCATTACAAGTTAGATCTGCGGAGTTATTTAGTGTCCGAAATAATCTCAATTAATTCACCGAACTATTATTGAGTTATCATTCATCTTTCGTATTTTTAGGTAGATATTTATATCCATTAAACATTGCTGAAATAAGAGCGCTTCGCTCTTTTCTTTCAGCTAAAATCACCCCAACAATATGAAGAGGGATAAGAAAAATCAGTCCATAAAAAGCATAGATGTGTGCTGTAATAAAAGGTTTCCGAATTTCCCTCATTGCTTTATATGCTTTTTCATCAACATTAACTTTAGAATAAGGTTTGATAGTTGATATATTATCTTTATCAACCGCGATACTTTGAGTAAAATAACTTCCAAATGGTGGATAATAAATATCTGTTCCTGCTATTACTAACCCTGAAACCATCTGGATAGACATTAAAGTGAGTAATGCAAGCACCATGAGCTTCCCTGCGGGGTTGTGCCCTTTATAAGCAAGTTGTTTTTGCTGTTTAAATTCGATTAATTCACTCTTAAACCCTTTATTAAAAGGTAATGTTTTATTCCACCTTTCATATGACTTACCAATAAATCCAATTATTAGACGAAAGAGTAAATTTATTGCAAATACATAACCTACGATAACGTGTACTGTTTTTAATAAAACCTTACTCTACGGCTCCACACAAAAACTTGTTCTCTTTCAATACTCATAACAGCCTCTCTAATATATTTTTTGGGAGCACCCAAGTACTGTATTGCAAAATTGTCTAAAGCTTACATTTCTCTATTTAACATTAGTTGTTCTTTAATATTTAGTCATCAGACAAATGCCCACTATCTACTCTAGGAGGTCGCTATCAGCTAAAAGGGGCAAATGCCCAATTAATTTACATAGTTTAGCTGCTAAAGTTCATTAAGGTTTGCCAAATGATGGTTTGAGTTATTATGAAAAAATATGAATATCCAACTTACGCCAAGCTTATTCATTTAGGTCTAGCTGTCTTTGGGATCACAGCTTATCTTACTAGTGAGTTTGCAAATGATGATGTAACATCAATAGGCTATTTACTGCATAGTTACTTAGGCTTATCAGTAGCGGCAATCATAATATCTCGCCTTGTAGTTGGAGTTGCCACGCAAGGGCCGCTTTCTTTTAAAGATTGGTCTCCTTTTTCAATAAAACAGTGGCAATTATCATTAGACGATTTTCGCTCCTTGTTAAGTTTAAAAATTCCAGAAAGAGACAGGCACCAAGGGTTGTCAGGTATTACACAAGCTTTTGGTTTATTTGTTTTTACTTGGATGTCCCTTACAGGTTTTTCTCTATTTATGTTAGGCTCAAATACAGGAAGTAAGGCTTTTGAGTTTATTGAAGAAGTTCATGAAGTCGGTGAAACTTTAATACCCTTATATTTATTTCTACATGTAGGCGCTGTAGCACTTCATATGCTCTGCGGAAAACCCATTTGGAAAAAAATGTTTAAATTCAAAAAAAGAAAAATGTAATTAAAATAAGAGGTTTTAGTGGCGTTTAAAAAATATTTACCAGCTATAGTGCTAACCTTTGCGAGTTCCTTTTTTATCTTTGACATCGTAGGTGATTTAATTAGTGGTGAAGATGGCTTCTTTCATCTCACTATAGAACTGCTTGTTTTTATCGCTATTTCTATTGTTTTATACTTTGAAATAAGACATGTTCGCTCTCTAGGGAAAGAAATCAAAATAGAAAAATCTAAAACTGCAAGGCTGGCTGGTGAGTTATTATCCGTAATGAAAGAGCAGTTTAGTCAGTGGAGCCTTACACCTTCCGAGTCAGACGTTGCTTTACTGTTAATAAAAGGGCTATCAATGAAAGAAATTGCACTTGCTCGCCATGTTAAGGAAAAAACGGTTAGGAGCCAGGCGACACATATTTATTCAAAGTCGGGGTATGCTGGTAGGCATGAATTAGCTGCCCATTTTATTGAAGATTTAATGAATGAATTTGAGTTTTAACCTTTACAGTAATTTCAAAGTGACGGTTTCTATTTTTTCAAACCCAATGCTAATTGATTGAATGAAACAAACCATAAACTCCTTCGTAATTATTGAGATAATGTTCATTGAGAAAAAAGTTAGCTTGATTTTACGCTTTGGCAGTTAGGTCTATTCAGATGACTGGTTGTTATAATTAAAGGGAAATAATGGGAATATTCGAACGTTACTTATCAGTCTGGATAGCAATTTGCATCACTACAGGTGTCATTTTAGGTATAATTTACCCTCCTCTTTTTGAATTGATTGCCAAGCTAGAAGTGGCACATGTAAATGTGGTTGTCGCAGTTTTTATTTGGGTAATGATTTATCCAATGATGGTGCAAGTAGACTTTTCTACAATCAAGGAAGTAGGTAAGAATCCGCAAGGGCTTGTTTTAACCTTAGTTATCAACTGGCTTGTAAAACCCTTTTCAATGGCTGCATTAGGTTGGTTATTCTTTGAGGGATTTTTTGCAGGTTTTGTCTCTCCAGAAACCGCGCAAGAATACATTGCTGGTATGATATTATTAGGCGTTGCGCCTTGTACCGCTATGGTGTTTGTCTGGTCGCAACTGACCAAAGGTGATGCTAATTACACCTTAGTTCAGGTATCCGTGAATGATATCATTATGATTTTTGCCTTTGCACCCATTGCAGGTCTATTATTAGGTGTATCTGATATCCATGTCCCCTGGATCACCTTGTTTATCTCTGTAGTTTTGTATGTGTTGTTGCCTTTAGTTGCAGGCATACTGACAAGGAAAAAGCTGAATAGTTCAGGACGTAATGAAGTTAAAATAACTGAGTTACTAAGTAAACTTAAGCCATTTTCAATTATGGGATTACTAGCCACTGTAGTGCTGCTTTTTGGCTTTCAAGCCAATACTATTATTGAACAGCCCGTTAATATTGTTTTGATTGCAATTCCTTTGATTTTGCAAACATACGGCATATTCATCATAGCTTATTCCATTGCTTTGAAACTGAAATTAAAACACAATATAGCAGCGCCTGCCTGTTTAATAAGCACATCTAACTTCTTTGAGTTAGCTGTAGCCGTTGCTATTTCATTATTTGGTTTACATTCAGGTGCAGCATTGGCAACGGTTGTTGGTGTATTAGTAGAAGTGTCCGTTATGTTGTCACTTGTCGTAATAATTAACAAAACCAAACACTGGTTCAACTAGGAGTCTTTTTGGATTACCAAATATATTAGGCCCAGCTCCACGATGAGATCCGCGCTAGATTGTCCTCAAAAGCGCCAAAGCATACTTAGAAAGTTGCTGTAGTGACCCACAGGTCTTCAACCTAGTGGTCTAACCGTTGTGTCATCTTTATCATTTGCAAATCAGGCTTGCACTCTAACTTCGAATGCTTGTTTGGTTGACAGTACCGACCATGCGATACGTGCTAGTTTATTGGCTAACGCAACTACGACTACGTTATATGGTTTTCGTGATAATAATTCTAATATCCAATTTCCGAAGATTGCTATAGCATTTTCTGGTCTTGCAAGAACTGCTCTTGCACCGTGAATGAATAGCTCTCGTAATCCTTTATTCCCTCGTTTTCTTATACCGAGCAACCTTGGCTTTCCTCCTGTTGAAAACTGACGTGGATCCTAACTATTTTTATGGTGAATTCCTTTACGATGAAGGTGAATATGAAATGTCATATGAATATCTTCATAAAGCCCAAAAGGCACCCGCCAGAAAAGCTAGGCTAATTGCTGATAAATATAGACAAAATGAAATACAAGTTTTACTCACGGAGGGTAGAAAAAAAATTAGCCTCTAAAAAACATTAATTACCTGGTAATTCTAATTATTGAAGTTTCCTTAAGAAAGCCTTAAGGAAACTTTTTTAGACTTAGGGTAGTAATTAATTAAATTAGGCTATTTAAATGAAAACCATTGTAATCGTTATGACAACATTAATATTGTTTATAAAATACAAGGACGTTATCAAACAATACAAAGGTGATGTGATTTATTTAGATTTTTGGGCGTCATGGTGCACGCCATGTCGAAAATCGTTTCCTTGGATGAATAAAATCCAGCAAAAATATGCTGATAAAAACTTCAAAGTCATTAGTGTTAATCTGGACGCAGAGCCAAACCTTGCTAAGCAGTTTCTCGCTAGCACTCCTGCCAACTTTACTATTTTATATGATCCTGACGGAAGTCTTGCAGAAGAGCTTCAGCTCAAAGGTATGCCAAGTAGTTTCATCATTAATGCAGAAGGTAAAATTGTTAGTGCGCATGTAGGCTTTACGGATAAGAAAAAAGTAAAGTATGAACAAGAAATTGAGCAGTTATTGTAAGGAGTTACCATGTTAATTGTTAATAGATATAAAGTTTTAGTTGCGCTTAGTGTTGTTGGGATGAGTGGTTGTTCTAGCCTAGGTGTAGAGCCTTGGGAAAGGGATTTATTGGCTAAGAAAGAAATGGCGCTTACAAGTGCTCCTATAGATGCATCGTTAGATGATCATATTTATTTTAGTAAAGAAGCCACAAGCGGTGGTCGTAGTTTTGGTGGTGGAGGTTGCGGATGCAATTAAAAGCGAAGAAAACTAATCTTAAAGCGATGCTGACCACGGCAAGTTGTGCTTTGTTAGGAAGTACAGCTAATGTCTCTGCACAAGAGACTTGGCAGTTTGATACCGCAATAATGCATTATGCAGAAGTTGATCGCGTTTCGGCCACAGAAGCGATAATAGCAGGGACAAAAACATTTAATAATGATGAAGTACTCAGCTTAAAATTAACCATTGATGCGTTAACGGGAGCATCACCCAATGGCGCTACTACTCAACCAACCCCACAAACATTTACAAGGCCGTCAGGTAATGGTCAATATAACGTTAAAGCTGGTGATACACCGTTAGATGATACCTTTCATGATACGCGGGTTCAGTTAACGGGACAATGGACGCAACCTTTGTTAAAAGACTATACCGTGAGTGTCGGTGGTAATTTTTCTAAAGAATATGACTATATGTCAGCATCATTAAATGGCAATGTAGCGAGAGACTTTAATAAAAAGAACACTACGCTATCTGCGGGTATGGCTTACGCTTATGATGTTATCGAACCTGAAGGCGGTATTCCAAAACCTTTATCTGAGATGGTCGTAGGTGATTCTAATGATCCAAACTTCAATGATGACTTTAATAAAACACGAATAGGCAGTGACGAGTCAAAATCTACCATTGATTTATTATTTGGTGTAACCCAAGTTATTAATCGACAAATGATAGTGCAATTAAATTATTCCTATTCAACAGTAAGTGGTTACATGACTGATCCGTTCAAAATAATCAGTTCGGTCAATAATAACGGGGAATCTCAAGCCTACTTGTATGAGAATAGACCTGATGAAAGAACCAAACATGCTTTTTTTGGGCAAACCAAGTATCACTTTGACAGCGGTATACTTGATGCTAGTTATCGATATATGACAGATGATTGGCAGATAGATTCTCATACGTTTGATTTTAGGTATTTGATCCCCTTTACTAATGGACATTTTATCGAACCGCATTTTCGTATGTATACTCAAAGTGCAGCAGAGTTTTATCAGCCCTTCATAGCGCAAGATGAAGCAAAACCGAATTTTGTTAGTGCTGATTATCGCATTGGAGAGCTAGACACCTACACTGTAGGTCTAAAATACGGCATGCCATTGGGCGATGGAAACAATTTATCTTTTAGGTTGGAGTATTATCATCAAACCCCTAAGGATAATGGTACGCAAGCTATTGGTGTATTAAAAGAAGTTGAGTTATATGAACAAGTTGATGCTATTATTGCACAAGTAACTTATTCATTTTAATTGGTTTTATGTCAAATATGGTCAAAGGGGACAGAGTTGTTAAGTGTTTAGCTAGAAAAGGAGGATTTACACTTTCCTTCTTTTCTATGGCAAGCTTGTGTGAAGTATTAATAGATACAGATAACGAAGCATTAGCTACAGAGTTAGGGCTTATTGCGGCAAATGAAGCTTGGCGAATTGAAGATAAGTATTCTCGATACGACAGCAACAGCCTTTGCTCTGAAATTAACGAAAAGGCTGGGGAAGTTGTTGAAATTGATGAGGAAACGTTTAACTTATTTGAATTTTCCAACCATTGTTATGACATGAGTGAAGGTGCTTTTGATATAACCTCAGGCATATTACGCAAAGCATGGCATTTCGATGGCAGTGACAATGTACCGAGTAAAAAATGTGTTGAAGCACTGCTTCAGTTAGTTGGTTGGGGTAAGGTCAGTTATTCAGTCAACTCTTTCTTTATGAAGAAAGGAATGGAAATTGATTTTGGTGGTTTAGGCAAAGAATACGCGGTTGACCGCGCAGTATTATTGATAAGTAAAGTGGCTAATATTCCCTTTCTTGTAAATTATGGTGGCGATTTGGCTGTTCATGGCACTAGAAAAAATGATGATCCTTGGCAAGTCGGTATTGAACACCCATCTTTTGATGCAAGTCAATCAACCCTTGTTACATTAAGAACAGGGGCCGTAGCAACAAGTGGTGATGCAAACAGATTTTTGTTGAAAGATAATCATCGATATAGTCATATTCTAGATGTTGTAACAGGTTGGCCTGTAAAGAACCCTCCCAATTCAATAACGGTAGCGGCTCCACAATGTATACAAGCTGGTTTTTTAGCAACATTAGCGCTTATTCAAGGTGTTGATGCTGAAAATTTTCTTAAAGAACAAAATATATTACATTGGTCTATAAGATAAGTATTTACTATAGAAGGAACTGTTGAGCGATGAGGTTATTACTTATAGAAGATGATGTTCATCTTGCTAATGGTTTAAAAGAATCTTTAAGAAATGAAGGGTATAGCGCAGATGGTGTGTTAACAGGCCGAGAAGGGATTTCTGCAATTCGAACAGGTGACTTTGACTTAGCTATTCTTGACTTAGGCTTGCCAGATATTGATGGATTAGATGTATTAAAACAAGTTAAAAATATAAAAAAGACCCTACCAGTATTGATTTTAACGGCACGAGACGGTATTGAAAACAAAGTCAAAGGGTTAGACTTAGGTGCTGATGATTATTTAGCAAAACCATTTAGTATTGAGGAGTTGTTAGCTAGGTTAAGAGTAATAGAAAGAAGACTTGGTACACACTCTACGTCTGTAATAAAGCATAATCAGGTTGAACTAGACACCCAAGGCCACACCATTTTTGTCAATGACATCGAAAAAAAACTTTCTCGAAGAGAATATATGATCGTTAAGTCATTGCTGGAAAATGTAGGAAGAATTCAATCGAAAGAACAACTGGAAAGTAAGCTTTATGAGTGGGGTGAAGAAGTTGCCTCAAATACCATTGAAGTACACATTAGTAATATAAGAAAAAAACTGCCTGAAAAATTTATTAAAAATGTTCGGGGTGTAGGCTATGTTGTGAGTAAAACATAAATGAGCATACAACGATATTTACTTATTGTTATATTATCGGTTGTTACGTTGGCGTCATTCGGTGCTGCTTTACAAGGGTATAAGGCAAGTAAAACCAAACTCAATCAAGTGTTTGATGAAGAAATGCGTTCCTTTGCTATTGCCTTGCTACATAGTCCAATTAAGGAAGCATCAACCAATGTTGTATTACACTCTGTTTTTGCCTATCAAATATGGCTAAAAGATAAGTTAGGTTTAAAAAGTGATAACTCTCCAGAAGTCATTATCACAAATACCACTCGCGGCTTCAGTGATAGCAGTTTTTTAGGGGAAAGGTGGCGGGTGTTTGTTTTGGTTGAAAATGAAATCAAGGTGATTGTTGCACACCCCCTCAAGCAGCGATTTGAATCAGTTGAACAAGTGTTACTAGAAGCCATACTCCCGATTGTTTATGCTATTCCTCTTATCGGTTTATTAGTTTTTTTTGCGATAAAAAGAAGCTTAAAACCGTTAACCCTCTTATCAAACCAACTCACGAAAAAAGGTGCTAGAGACTTAACGCCTATTACCGTTAAAGAAAATTCAGAAGAATTAAAACCTATCGAACAAACACTCAATAACTTACTTGAACGATTAAATGATGCTTTTGAGCGAGAAAAACGCTTATCTGGTGATGCTGCGCATGAGCTAAGAACCCCTATCAGTGTGTTAAAAATTACTGCGCATAACTTAATGATTGCCTTTGAAAGTAATCGAATTGAACGTCACCATATTGATGAACTCAATGAAAATACAGTAAGAATGGCTCATGTCATTGAGCAGATAATTGCGCTTAACAGAACAACACCAGAAAATTTTGAACAAAACAAAGTTGAATTAGATTTAAGAGCGCTGTTACAGGACGTTATTTCGGATAACTTTGAAAAAATTGAGCAATCACAACAAACTATTTCATTGAATGCAAAGCCAGTACACATATTAGGGGACAAATTTTCGCTTGAAATATTATTCGATAACCTGATTAAAAACGCGAATAAATACAGTGGAAAAAAAACTAATATCCTTATTTTTGTTGAGGATCATGTAGATAATGTACAAGTGGTCGTAGAAGATTCAGGTGCTGGTATACCTAGTGAGCAGTTAGAAAAAGTATTTCATCGGTTTTATCGAGGTAAACAGCACACTGAAACAGGAAGTGGTTTAGGGTTATCTATAGTGAAGCATATTGTTGATTTACATAATGGCCAAATACAATTAATGACCTCTGAATTGGGTGGACTAAAGGTTGTTATCAACTTAGCTAAAACGAATACTGTGGCTCTTAACAATGACTAAGCTTATTCGTCTTAGATTTATGTTTGCTATATTTTGTCTGTTTGTGTCACACAACTCACAAGCGCAGACAAAAGAGTTTTATCTAACTTTAGAAAATCATGTTTTCACCCCCTCCGAATTAAAAATCCCGGCAAATAAAAAAGTAAAATTAATCATTTTTAATAAAGATAAGGTAGCAGAAGAGTTTGATAGTTTTGACTTAAATAGAGAGAAAGTTTTATTTCCTAAAAGAAAAAGCACTATTTTTATCGGACCATTAAAACCAGGGAATTATGAATATTTTGGAGAGTACTACCCAAACTCTGCAAGGGGAGTGATAATAGTTGAGGTGAATTATGTTAATTAATACGGTGATTTTATTTATTAAAGATTTGTTACCTATTTTTGTCTTACTTTGCTTGGTTAGTACTTGTATTACGCCAAATAGAGTACCTCATGAAAAACTTGTTTATGTTTGTTTTTCAAGTGTCGTTGGGATATTTGCCAAATTTTATTATTTACCCATGATGGGAGAGCTATTCGATGGAATGGGTATAGAAGTTATAAAAACACTTGAGTTAGTACTTGTCTATTTTTGTCTTCTAATTGGTTGTTCTTCATTATTGACTCAAAATATGATAGCAGCACATCAGAGCAATTTAACTATTGTTGGGCTTGTTATCTTTACTGTTATCAATGCAAGTGAGTTTATTATCTTTCTCGATAGTTATTTGGCAAATAGCCAATCTATTAGGGATGTTGTAGCGGGTTTATCTATTGGGCTAGGTATCTGCTTGAGCTTTAGCGCTTTACTCTATTTTTCATTACATTGGTTTATAAAAAAAGAGTTTTTCACCTTACTTTACGTTGTATGGGCTTTATTTTTATCGGGACAAATAAGTCAGGTGGTAAACCTTCTCCAGCAAGTGGATATTATTAAAAGCAGCGGAGCGCTTTGGGATAGTACAAAATTGGTAAAAGATAGCTCTGAGTATGGTCACCTTCTAAAAACACTCTTTGGTTATGAAGCAGGCCCATCATTGGAGTTTATTATGTTATACACAGCAAGCTTATTACTATTTATAGTGACCTTTTTTATAAAATCATCGAAAAAACAACACTATGATATTGATAGGGTTTAGGAGAATGAAAATGTGGTCTAGGTTACTAGCAGTAATGTTACTTATCTCTTCAAGTGATGCAATTGCAGACGGCATGGTCGTTGATAAAGTTTACCATCCCTATGTGCTTCCTAATGAACGAGAATTTGAATGGCGATTAATGTCTAGGCAAACAGATAGTAATACCTTAATTGGTCAGAGGATAGCTTACGGTCAATCAATAAGTGAAACGGTTATGGTAGAAGGGTATCTAATCGGAGAAAAAACAGAAACTGAAGACTTTGGTCTGCAAGCATATGAGGTTGAGATCCGTTGGATGTTGACTGAACAAGGGGAGCTTTGGGCTGATTGGGGAATGTTATTTGAAGTAGAAAAACAACATAAAAGTAATGATTGGGAAGTGACCACAGGCATAATTTTTGAGAAAGAATTTGGTCGAACTAGTCTTACAATGAACTTGTTTGGGATCTATGAGTGGGGTGAAACGATTCAAGATGAAATTGAAGTAGAGTTTAGGCTAAAGTATCGTTACCGATGGATGCCACAAATTCAACCTGCAATTGAGGTTTATACAGGTGAAGATTATTTTGGCATAGGCCCCGCTTTTATGGGGATTCAACGTTTTGATGGTCAAAAACAACTGAAATGGGAAGCGGGATTTATAACGGAAGTTTCTAACTCAGGAAAAGATCATAGCCTGAGAGTTGCTTTAGAGTATGAGTTTTAATCTTTAGGTTTGGCTTGGTTTTTAAATCCACCTAGTTATTTATAACGAGGGTGCTACTTACTTTTTCTGAACTAATGCATTTGAACAAATGTGAGTATAAATTCAATCAAATTTTTCGATTTTAAAGTACCTAAATATCTATATCTATTTGATGACATAAGCGTTTAGTAATAGATAAACCTCAACCAAAATGATGCTCAGGCGTTCTTGATTTGTCTTTTTCCATAATGGTTCAAACATTTTATTAAGATCTGCCTCATTTGTTTCACATAATAATTGATTACTGATTGATAATGAAATTTGTAATAATAGATTCAAGACAAAAATGATCGCTTTGAATGAGTCATGATTCAGAAGTTTCTAACTTGATTCTCTCTTGGCTTTTACTACTTGTATAATGAAACTTTTCAATTTAGTTTGTGACCCAAAACTGTGTGCATTCGCATCTTAGTAAGCGTTTGGAAGGATGATTGTGAACAATAAAAACTGATCGTTTTAATGGCAATAGTGACGGTTAAGTCTATCTCGCTCTGGGGCGTTAACGCCTTAGAGTTAACACCCTAACTTTTGAAAAGGTCAATGACCGCTATGGATGGCTTAGCTCCCTGTCAGGAACAAGATAGATTGAACACTGAAACAGCTTAAATAACTATTGATGTTAATGTCCGCTAACGTATCTAAGTGAACATAAACTTGCCTAATTTTTAGGACTAATTTAGTTCAGGAGTGTGGCCAGGCTGTGTGAAAACTAATTATTGCTAGTTTTCACTATTGAGGTTTTATATCAGATCTTTATAAGGCTTCGCGTAGCGAAGCCGATATTTATGAATATCCATGCTTTAAATTTTTTATTAGTTCAACGTTGCTTATATTGGCTCGTGTTTTGAACTTATTTCGGTGCTTTAAAGGGAAACATAGCCCTTAGGCTACCATTAGTTTCTGCATCAACTCTTCTGTTCCAAATATACTGAGCATTCTTTTTAAATTATACGCCAATACATGTAGGTTCAATTCGGTGCTGACGTTTTTAAGCCCTCTTGTTAAAAGGTGCGAGGCTCCTGCCCACAACTTAATCGTACCAAAGGGATGTTCAACAGTTTGCTTTCGTTGAAGCATCGCATCAGGCGTGGCTTTGAGTAGGGCTTTCATTTTCTCCATTTCAGCTTCATGGACCCAACGCCTCATTCTTCTTGGGTCTTTTTTAGAGCGGGTACACTGGCTTCGGATTGTACAATTTTTACAAGCCATACCATTGAAGTAAATTTTAATATCTAACCCTGTTTCTATCGCATTGAATCGATGTTGAAGTTCTTTGCCCGCAGGGCAAATATAAACATCATTATCTTGATTGTATTTAAACAATGATTTGTTAAAAATCCCTTTCTTTTCAGAGCCGGATGTATCGGTTTTAGGTACGAGAGTCGTTACACCTAAATCTTGCGTATCTTTAATATCTTGTCGACTGTAATAACCTTTATCTGCCAAAATCGTGGTAACACTTTGTCCTAAAGCTTCAAGTGTCTTCTTGGTCATATTGCACAACTGTCCTCTATCTGTCGTGTTGGTGACTTCGTGAGCAACAATTAAATGATGTTTGGTATCAACAGAGCTTTGTATGTTATAGCAAACCGCTCGTGTCATACCTTGTGTTTTCATCAAACGACAATCAGGATCAGTAGTGGATATTTGTTTATCTGGATGGTTATTTACGGCCAGTTCCATGTCTTTTAACTCAACGAGATGTTGTTTTAGTAAATCTAATTTAGCTTCGATATTAGCAATGTCACTTGGTAAATTTTCTTGAGAGTCTTCATGTTCAAGTTGTTGTAAATACGAATTAATGTTTTTCTCCACACGCTCAATATGAAACTTAACTTTACTCGGTGTGTAGTTGTTATCTTTGTTGTTGGATGCCCTAAATTTACTACCATCAATAGCGACGGTCGCATCATTAAACATATTTAATTTGTGGCACATTTGTACGAAGGTTTTACAGGTGTTTTTAATACCAGCGCGGTTATCTTTTCTAAAATCAGCAATCGTTTTAAAGTCAGGAGATAAACGTTCAGTGAGCCACATGAGTTCAACATTACGTTGTGTCTCTCGTTCTAAACAGCGTGATGACTGAATTCTATTTAAATAACCGTAGATATAAATCTTAAGTAATGTTGCTGGGTGATAACCAGGGCGGCCTGTATTCTTAGGTTTGACGCTTTTAAAGCCAAGATGGTTGAGATCTAGGCCGTCGATAAATACGTCTATTACTCTTACAGGGTTTTCTTTAGAAACAAAATCTTCAAGCATTTCTGGAAATAGGGTTGCTTGGAAGCGAGATAAACCTTTAATATGACGTGACATAAAGCCAACATAGAATCAATTAACCTGCTGAATATTATATCAAATGTAGAGTTGTTTATTAGCTTTTTTTGAGACCGATTGATCATAAGCAGTCGGTGTTTATTCGAAAAGGTGATCAAAAAGTTTTCACACAGTCTGTGGCAGCTACTGCCCTTAGAGTTATACTTTAGAAATTAACTAATTCAAAGTTAACTTAAATTTTTTGAAAGATATTTTCGGTACCTAAACGTAATAATTCCAGTCTCCGACTTTATTTAACGGTTTCCAACTTTATTTAGAACCCACAATTGTATCGAAAACTAAAAAAAACGGTAAGGTTATGGGATAACCTAAAAGAAGTTATCCTTGTTCTATTCAAGGATAACTTCTATATCAGTTACAGGTTGAGAACAACATGTAAGAAATTCTCCGTCTCCAATGTAAGCGAGTGGGTACACTTCGTAAGTAACTTCACCACTCTTTAATACAGCCCTGCAAGCACCGCAAAACCCATCTCTGCAATGAAAGTGGCATTCTATACCATTAGCCTCGATAGATTCTAATATGGTTGAATCAGGAAGGGATTGTATTTCCGCCCCTCCTTCAATTTTTATTTTAAAATCACTCAATATAAATCGTTATAAATCAAAGTCATCGAAGTCGTCTGATGACACGGCAGAGTCCACTTGCCCCACCAAATATGATACGATTTCACTTTCTTGTGGGGCAACTTGAACGTTATCAGAAACCAAATAAGCATTCATCCAAGGGAGTGGGTTACTCTTAATGTCAAACGGTGCATCAAAACCAATCGCGGTCATACGTTGGTTACTGATGTATTCAATGTATTGCTTTATAATGGCAGCATTAAGACCAATCATAGAACCATCTTTAAACAAGTAATCGGCCCATTCTTTTTCTTGGTCAACTACGTCTAAAAATATCTGCCTTCCTTGCTCTCTTAAATCACGAGATATATCTGCCATTTCAGGGTCATCTTTACCGCTAGCCCAAATATTTAAGATGTGCTGCGTTCCCGTTAAATGCAGAGCTTCGTCGCGAGCGATCATTTTGATGATTTTTGAATTACCTTCCAAAAGTTCACGTTCAGCGAAAGCAAATGAACAAGCAAAGCTTACATAAAAGCGAATAGCTTCAAGCGCATTTACAGAGCATACAGCTAAATATAACCGTTCTTTAAGCTTACGTTTAGTGACTTCTATAGTTTTACCGTCAATTTCATAGGTGCCTTCACCTTGAGACTGGAATAACTGAGTCGTTAAAATCACGTCATCAAAATACTTGGCGATACTCTCTGCACGTTTCAAAATTGCAGGATTTACCATAATGTCATCAAAGACTTCACTAGGGTCAGTGAATAGGTTACGTAAAATATGGGTATATGAACGGCTATGAATCGTCTCAGAGAAAGCCCAGGTTTCTATCCAAGTCTCTACTTCAGGTAATGACACCAATGGTAAAAGCACCATATTCACCGAACGTGCGGCCATTGAGTCCAACAGAGTTTGATACTTCAAGTTAGATATGAATATGTGCTTTTCAGATTCAGTAAGGCTCTGCCAGTCAGACCTGTCCTTTGAAACATCTATTTCTTCAGGACGCCAAAAAAAAGACAACTGCTTTTCAATAAGCTTTTCAAAAGCAGGGTGTTTTTGCACATCGTAACGTGAAACGTTTACTGATTGCCCTAAGAACATCGGTTCAAGAAGTGCGTTGTTAGGTTTCTGATTGAAGGTAGTGTACGTCATGTGATTATCTTCTTTATTTTAATTGTTCTTAGCATAGCAATTATGCGCTTAAATTCTTTCAAAAATAGTCTCGTAAAACAACTCTTGAAATTATTCAATATGTACGTCACTAAGCAGCAAGTTTTAACTTTGTACCGTGACAAAAAACAGGGTGTTTTAGCGTGTGAACATTTATTTCAGTTTCTTGAGGTGCCACTTGCACGTTATCGCTGACAAGATAAGCATTCATCCAGGGCAATGGATTGCTCTTAATGTTATAAGGCGCATCAAAACCAATAGCGGTTAAACGTTGATTAGAAATATATTCAATGTATTGATTTAA
>MAAB01029026.1_pt1 | contig 25093 bp, 18 predicted proteins | sample 1115991 | NCBI WGS metagenome assembly MAAB01 (sample SAMN04961124, study PRJNA320927) | seawater metagenome | isolation source: sample BD02T18 sea water enriched with oil for 18 days | place: USA:Gulf of Mexico | collected 2013-07-27
ACAATAAATGGACGTAGTATGTTGCACTCATTAGAAAATGTGAAGCTAGGCATTATAGGTTTGGGTTATGTTGGTTTACCTCTCGCGGTAGAGTTTGGTAAAAAATACCCAACCTTGGGTTTTGATATCAACACCAAGCGTGTTGAAGAACTAAAGCAAGGTCATGACTTCACTTTAGAGGTATCAAGTGAAGAATTAGCTGATTCTGAATTTATTTCATATTCTGCTGAAGTTGACGATTTAAAAAGTTGTAATATCTATATCGTCACAGTACCAACACCTATTGATAAACATAAACAACCTGATTTAACGCCGCTAGTAAAGGCGAGTGCTATGCTTGCCAAAGTGATTAATAAAGGCGATATCGTCATTTATGAATCAACAGTCTACCCGGGAGCAACTGAAGAAGTTTGTTTACCCGAAATAGAGCGTCACTCTGATTTAGTGTTTAACCAAGATTTTTATGCAGGTTATAGCCCTGAACGCATTAACCCAGGTGATAAAGAGCACCGAGTAACGAATATCTTAAAGGTAACGTCGGGCTCAACACCAGAGATTAGTGACTTTATAGATAGCTTATATAAATCAATTATTACTGCGGGTACTTATCAAGCATCAAGTATTCAAGTGGCTGAAGCGGCAAAAGTTATTGAAAATACTCAGCGTGATTTAAACATTGCTTTGATCAATGAGCTAGCTGTCATATTTAATAAACTTAATATCGATACCGAAGAAGTATTAAAAGCAGCGGGTACTAAGTGGAACTTTTTACCCTTTAGGCCAGGTCTTGTTGGCGGTCACTGTATAGGTGTTGATCCTTATTATTTAACCCATAAAGCACAAGCGATTGGTTATAACCCCGAGGTGATTCTTGCCGGTCGACGTATAAATGATTCTATGGGCGAATATGTCGTTTCACAGTTAGTGAAAACTATGCTGAAAAGGAAATTACCCGTTAACGGTGCCAATGTATTAGTGATGGGATTAACCTTTAAAGAGAATTGCCCTGATGTGCGAAATACCAAAGTTGTTGATATTTTGTCTGAGTTAGCTGAATTTGATATTAATGTTGATGTTTACGACCCTTGGGTAAACCCATTGGAAGCTAAGCATGAATATGACGTGGATTTAATTTCGTCACTTAAATCAGCTCACTACGATGCGGTTATTTTTGCGGTAGCCCATGATGAATTTAAAGCATTATCTGTAGATGAAATTAAAGCAATGATGAAAACAGAACATGTGATTTATGATTTGAAATATATGTTAGATAAAGAGTTAGCTGATATTCGTCTGTAACCTACCTCATTGACAATTCACTTAGATATGACACAAAACACCTTTAGTTGAATATTTAACTAAAGGTGTTTTTTAATGAAAGGACTATTTAATAAAATGACTCAGTTTCAAAAAATTAAACAAGAGCTAATCAATTCACCTAAAACTTGGCTTATCACTGGTTGTGCCGGTTTTATCGGTTCAAACCTTTTAGAAACACTGCTTCTATTAAATCAGAAAGTCGTGGGATTAGATAACTTTGCTACTGGCCATCAACACAACCTAGATGAAGTTCAAACACAGGTTTCTGCTGAGCATTGGGGAAAATTTCATTTTGTTAAAGGTGATATTCGTCAATTAGAAGATTGCCAAACTGCGTTAAGTTATTACGATAATGGTGTCGATTATGTTCTCCACCAAGCGGCACTTGGCTCAGTACCTAGATCAATTGCAGATCCACTATTAACGAATTCAGCAAATATTACCGGTTTTTTGACTATGCTAACCGCAGCTAAAGAGACACAAGTTAAAAGCTTTGTTTACGCTGCATCAAGTTCTACTTATGGTGACCACCCAGCACTACCAAAAGTTGAAGATGCTATCGGTAAACCGTTATCTCCTTATGCAGTCACTAAGTATGTTAATGAGCTTTATGCGGATGTATTTCATAAAACCTATGGTTTGAACTGTACCGGTTTACGCTATTTTAATGTTTTTGGTAAAAGACAAGATCCTGATGGCGCCTATGCCGCGGTGATTCCTAAGTGGACAGCCGCGATGATAGCTAATGAAGAATTACTTATTAACGGTGATGGTGAAACCAGCCGTGATTTTTGTTTTGTTGAAAATGCCGTACAAGCTAATATTTTAGCTGCAACGGCTAATGATACCGGTAAAAACCAAGTCTATAATGTTGCCCTTGGTGATAGAACTAGTTTAAATACCCTATTCAACAGCTTAAAAGTAGCGCTACAAGCTAATGGTGTTGATTATCAAAAGTCGCCAACGTATCAAGATTTTAGAGCCGGGGATGTTAGACATTCACAGGCCGATATTTCTAAAGCAAAGTCATTAATTGGTTTTGAGCCAGAATTTAAAATTCAACAGGGCATCGATAAAGCCATGCCTTGGTATATTAATTTTTTGAGCTAATAAGTTACTAAACTCGATAAATAAAAAACTTACATTAGAACATCTCTGAAGCAGTACCTCACTCGAGGCACTGCTTTTTTTATGTCTAATACCAATTTCATTAAATTATTGCCCACTTACGCTGGTTAAAATACTCCAAGGCCGCGTTGCTCTCAATCCCAATAGCAAACTATTAGTCAATTGAGCGCCTTGCCTTGATTTATTTTCTCTTCGCGTAACAAGATCACAAACTTAATGAAAGTGGTATAAGTACTTTTATTTTTATCGCAATTTCTTGCTGTAATAAAATTGTCACATAACTGACTTATACTTCGCTCAGTTATTTTTATCATATTCTCTATATTGAATGAGCTATTGTTTAGCTTGTTGATAATAAGGTTAATTAAGTGGCAAGTCTTATTAGTTCGAATCGAAGCCGTGGGATTAAAAATTCATTGGCAAAATGGTTAATAACCCTCGGTGGTATTAGCGTTTTGTTTACCCTAGTGCTGATTTTTTTGTATTTACTTTACGTGGTGAAGCCTATTTTTGACTCGGCTCAAATTGAGCCAAAGGTTAGTCTTGATTTAACAACTAATGAAAAAGTGTTAAGCACTGGTGTTGATGAATTACAAGAAGTGGCTTATGAAATTACAGAAGCTGGTAACATTGATTTCTATCATTTAAAAGCCAGTGTTCCTGAAGCAGACAACCCGTTTGCTGTCGGTGATAATGCACTTTCAATGTCTTTATTTGCAAGTGACGACTTTAATCAAGAACAAGTGGTTAATGTAATTAATTCTTTTTCAGCGAATAAATTACTTCATACATCCAAGGGTAAAACGTTATTAATTCAGCCAAGTTTTTATGCTAAATACGCTAATGATACCCGTGAAATAATTCCCCAAGTAAATTATCCCCTCGGTCAAGGTTCTTTAATTATTGATGAACAACAAACACCACTTTCTCAATTAGCCTTTGCAATAGATGATGAAAGAATCGTTTTTGTTGCTGTTACTGAAGATAAACGTTTAATCAAAACGAGCTTTATTGCTGAAGATGACTTCAGTTCTTCTAGTGATGGAGATGATGTTGAATACGAGACTATTTTTCAACAAATTGAGCTTGTTGATGATGTAATTGATGAAATAAAAGTAACACCCGATTTAAGTTTAGCCTTTATTCGAAGTGCTTCAACGGTATATGTGTATTCACTAAACGATGACGAAGAAGTTAGCCTTAAAGCAACAATCACCCCGACACTAGATAACAATAATACTTACCTCACCTCTATGGCACTGCTTTCAGGGAGTAGTTCTGTTTTGCTTGGTGATAGTAGTGGTCGAGTCAGTCAGTGGTTTGAAGTCTCAACAGGATCAGGTCGTCAGTTTAAACAAATTCGAACCTTTAATGCTAATGATGACGAGGCTAGCTATGATAGTACCGGACAAACATCAAGCGCGATAACCGCTATTTATACTGAGCAATATAGAAAGAGTTTTTACACCATGACCAATACCGGCATGGCCAATGTTTTTTATACCACCAGCTCAGCACATCTTTGGCAAGGCAAACTTGCCACCGCTCAACCAGAAGCGTTTGCGATAGCACCGCGGGCTAATGGTTTGATTATTATTGGTAATGATGCTCTTGATGCTTCTAAGAAAAGCTTACAAGCTTTTAGTGTTCATAATGAGCATCCAGAAGTTACTTGGCAAGCGCTATGGCAGGAAGTTTGGTATGAAGGTTACCCTGAGCCAGACTATATCTGGCAATCAACATCAGGCTCTGATGACTTTGAAGGTAAGTTTTCTTTAGTACCTATTTCTTTTGGTACCATTAAAGCGGCTTTATATGCAATGTTATTTGCCGTGCCTATTGCCTTAACTGCTGCGATATATACCGCATACTTTATGACACCGGGAATGCGTAAAAAAGTTAAACCTACCATTGAAATGATGGAAGCATTACCTACCGTTATTTTAGGTTTCTTAGCTGGTTTATGGTTAGCGCCACTGATGGAAGAGTACTTACCGGCAATATTCTTACTATTTATATTCTTACCTTTATCGACACTAATAACAGCATTTGCATGGCATAACCTACCAAATCACTGGAAAGACAAATTACCAGAAACCTTGGCTCCACTGTTATTAATACCCGTTATGATCTTAGCAATCTATGCTGCTTTTTCACTATCAGGTGTACTCGAGTTGGTATTTTTTAATGGCGATATGAGACAGTTTTTAACAAATGACTTAGGTATCAACTTTGATCAACGTAATGCCTTAGTTGTTGGCATTGCGATGGGCTTTGCTGTTATCCCTACGATATTCTCTATGGCTGAAGATGCAATCTTCAGTGTTCCAGGTCATCTAACGAGTGGCTCATTAGCATTGGGTGCAACGCAATGGCAAACACTTATTAAAGTGGTGTTGCTCACGGCAAGTCCCGGTATATTCTCTGCGGTTATGATGGGTCTTGGCCGTGCTGTAGGTGAAACAATGATTGTTTTGATGGCAACAGGTAATACACCAATTTTAGATTGGAGTATCTTCCAAGGAATGAGAACGCTAGCAGCAAATATTGCCGTAGAAATGCCAGAGTCCGAAGTGGGTAGTTCTCACTATCGAATATTATTCTTGGCAGCGTTTGTGCTCTTTATCTTCACCTTTATTTTCAATACAGCAGCAGAGTTTGTTCGTCAACGATTACGAGAAAAATACAGTTCAATGTAGTCGTTAGTATTGAATTTAGAAAATATACAATAATTTTTATAGAGATCAGTGGCTATTCAGCTTTACAGCAACAAGATGAAAAGTCACTCACCAATGACGAGTTAGTTTATGAATAAGTGGTTTAAATCAGGCTCCCCTTGGATATGGCTATCAGCGGGTGGCGTAAGTATCAGTTTAATTTCAGTGTTAGGTTTGCTTTGGCTTATCGCTTCTCGGGGCTTATCTTATTTTTGGCCAAGTGAGTTATATCAATTTGATCTTACTGATGAGCATGGCACTAAAAGTGTTGTTATCGGTGAAATATACGATAGAGAACAAATTCCGGTTAGCCAATTAGCACATTTAAATTTAGCGCTTGATCCTAAGCAAGAAATATTAGAGCGATTGTTAATCAAAACTGGTAACCGAGAGCTAGTTAGTTTAGATTTTCGATGGTTGTTAAGTCATAACATTCAAAAGACACAAACACCAAAAGACTTGGTTGTTGTTGAGCGTCGCACTAATGGTAATTTTTACGGTTACATTGAAAGCGTTGTTGTTGATGGAAAAAAAGTAGCGTCAAATCAGTTAGCTGAATTACTCACACGGGTTGATAATTTTCAAGAACAGATTGATGATTTACAAAAATCAGATATTGGCGCTATAAACTACCAGTTAGAACGTTTGCGTTTAAAAACACGTAAATATCAATTACAAGATAAACTAACACCTGAGTTGCAAGCACAAATTGACAGTGAAATAGCAACATTAAATCAAGATTACGCAAAACTAGAGCAAGAGTTGATGGGATATCGAGAAGAGATATCGCGTGATCATATTGTTATGCGTGCTATGGATGGTCAGTTAGTGACTATTAATTTTGAATCTATCCTTAAGGTGACTTTTAATAATCAACTTAGCATTGTTGATAAAACAGCACTATTCTTCAGCCACATAGGTTCATTTTTAATCGAAGATCCTCGTGAAGCCAATACAGAAGGCGGCGTATTTCCTGCTATTTTTGGCACTGTACTTATGGTGTTGTTAATGACGGTAATCGTGTCACCCTTTGGTGTCATCGCTGCTATATATTTACATGAGTATGCAGGTAAAAATGCTTTTACTAAGCTGTTACGTATCGCTGTTATCAACTTGGCCGGCGTACCTTCTATTGTTTATGGGGTGTTTGGTTTAGGATTTTTTGTTTATATGGTTGGTGGCTCACTCGACCAATTGTTTTATTCAGAAAACTTACCTAGTCCTACCTTTGGTACGCCAGGGGTTTTATGGTCAGCGTTAACATTGGCAATATTAACCTTACCGGTAGTCATTGTTTCAACAGAGGAGGGCTTATCACGTATTCCATCAGCGATGCGCCATGGTTCACTCGCGTTAGGTGCAACTAAAGCCGAAACTCTGTGGCGTATTATTTTACCTATTGCTAGCCCTGCTATTATGACCGGTATCATTTTAGCCATTGCCCGAGCTGCAGGCGAGGTAGCCCCGTTAATGCTGGTTGGTGTAGTTAAAATGGCACCTAATTTACCCTTGGACGGTAATTTCCCCTTCTTACACTTAGATAGAAAGTTCATGCATTTAGGCTTTCATATTTATGATGTTGGCTTTCAAAGTCCCAATGTTGAAGCAGCAAGACCACTGGTTTATGCAACAGCTCTACTCTTGGTAAGCATAATTGTAGCTTTGAATATGACCGCTGTTTCAATCCGTAATAAATTACGTGAAAGATATAAGATGTTAGAGCATTAGTTTACTCTGACAACATTTAGTAATTTTAAATTAGTAAGTTGCATTTAGTAACTATCAATTAGCTAATTAATAAACAACGATTAATGAAAAGTAATTAGAGAAACACCTATTATGATTTCTATTAGCCCAAAAGCGTTAGCGCCTGGCTCAGATACATCCATTGAAAAAAAGTTAGATTTATCTAATTTAACACCTGAACAAATTGCTTTAGATATTAATAAATTAAATTTATTCTATGGTAAAAAACAAGCGTTAAATGATATTACTATGTCTATTCCCAAAGGGCAGGTAACAGCATTCATTGGGCCAAGTGGTTGTGGTAAATCAACGTTATTACGCTCTATTAACCGTATGAACGACTTAGTTGATAATTGTCATATAAGTGGCGAGATAAACCTTCATGGTAATAATATCTATGATAAACATGTTGATGTTGCAGAGCTAAGACGCAAGGTCGGCATGGTATTTCAACGACCTAATCCATTTCCTAAAACTATTTATGAAAATGTGGTTTATGGTTTACGTATTATGGGCGAAAATAACCGTAGAAGACTTGATGAAGCTGCCGAGCAATCCTTACGCAGTGCGGCACTTTGGAATGAAGTAAAAGATAGGTTGCATGAAAGTGCTCTAGGTCTCTCTGGCGGTCAGCAACAACGTTTAGTCATTGCTCGTGCTATTGCTATTCAACCTGAGGTATTACTACTTGATGAGCCTACTTCAGCACTCGACCCTATTTCAACCTTGACCATTGAAGAGTTAATCAATGATCTTAAAAAACAATTTACCGTGGTTATTGTTACGCATAATATGCAACAAGCAGCACGGGTATCAGATCAAACAGCATTTATGTATATGGGGGATTTAATAGAGTACAGTGATACCAATACTTTATTCACCACACCACTGAAAAAGAAAACTGAAGATTATATTACTGGCCGTTATGGTTAATTATAAATTAAGAAAAGATGCAAGCGCATACCTATGAAAGGACATCCCATGGATAATTTACAAATTGGTCGCCATATTTCTGGCCAGTTCAATGAAGATTTAGAACGCGTCATTAATAATGTCATGCAAATGGGCGGTTTAGTTGAGAAGCAATTAACTGATGCACTTGCTTCTGTTGAGCAAGCAGATATTGCCTTGGCAAAACAAGTATTAACTAACGACTATCAAGTTAATGCTTATGAAGTCAGTATTGATGATGAATGTACGCGTATTATTGCTAAGCGCCAACCAGCAGCTGGCGATTTACGCTTGATTATGGCCGTTGTGAAAACGATTGCTGATTTGGAGAGAATAGGTGATGAGGCTGAGAAAATTGCCAAAGTTGCGCTAGAAAGTTTTTCTTCGTCACAGCAAGACTTACTGGTTAATCTAGACAATTTAGGTCGACGAGTACTCGAGTTTCTACAGGCTAGTCTTGATGCTTTCACTCGAATGGATTGTGAAACTGCGATTAAAATTCATCAAATGGATGACAAAATAAACCGTGAATATGAAGCGCTAATGCGTCAATTAATGACCTATATGATGGAAGACCCACGTTCCATTCCGCAAGTTATGACGGTTATTTGGTCAGCACGCGCACTTGAACGTATTGGTGATCGTTGTCAAAACATATGTGAATACATCATTTATTTTGTTAAAGGCAAGGTTGTACGTCATACCACAGCAGAAGATATGAAAAACTTATAACTCACTCATAAGTATAGGGTCTGTTAAAAATAATAATAAATTCAATTGATTAACTATGCACTATACTCGTGTTTAGCAAAAATTAATTTACACTGTTGCGGTTCATTAATAAAGGCATTCACTTAAGCTGATATTAGCATTTAACATTAGAAGTTAAATGGGGTACTATCCGCGGCGAATAGCAATGACGAGAGTTAGACTGACTGGAAACACAATTATGGCTAAAAATTCAATCTTAGGTGTATTTGCAAAATCACCGATAAAACCGTTAGTAAAACATATTCAAATAGTTGTTAAATGTAGTAAACAACTAATTCCATTTTTTGAAGCATGTACTGCACAAGACTGGAGTGAAGCGGCTAAAATTCGTCGTAAACTCTCAAAATTAGAGCAAGATGCTGACGCCTTAAAACGTCAATTGCGTTTAGAGCTTCCTGGTGGTTTATTTATGCCAGTTGATAGAGCTGACTTACTTGAACTCGTTTCCCAGCAAGACAAAATAGCGAACAAAGCAAAAGATATCGCTGGTCGTGTATTAGGGCGTAAGCTGGAAATACCTGTGAATTTGCAAGCTGAATTCTCTATTTATTTAGCGCGTTGTCTTGATGCTACGGAAAAAGCAGCTGAAGCGATAAATGAGTTAGATGATTTATTAGAAACGGGCTTCCGTGGTCGTGAAGTGGTATTGGTAGAAAAAATGATCAGCCAGTTAGATGCTATCGAAGATGATACTGATGACTTGCAAGTTATTTTGCGTAAAAACTTATTAGCGATTGAAAAGGATTTGAATCCAGTTGATGTAATGTTCTTATATCAAATTATTGATTGGGTTGGTGATTTAGCCGATCTTGCTGAATGTGTAGGTGCACGTTTAGAAATTCTTCTCGCTAGAAAATAGGGTTTATCTAATGGAAATTATACTTAACTCAGGCGGCACTTTTGTAATTATTGCTGCCGTTGTTGGCTTCTTCATGGCGTGGGGCATTGGTGCCAATGATGTAGCCAATGCAATGGGAACCTCTGTTGGCTCGAAAGCATTAACGATTAAACAAGCCATTATTATTGCGATGATTTTTGAGTTTGCTGGTGCTTACCTTGCGGGTGGTGAAGTAACTTCAACTATTCGTAAAGGCATTATAGATGCCAGTTACTTTATCGACAGCCCTGAACTACTTGTTTACGGCATGATCTCAGCACTTTTTGCTGCTGCTACTTGGTTATTAATCGCCTCAGCCTTAGGTTGGCCTGTATCAACTACCCACTCAATTGTTGGTGCTATCGTTGGTTTTGCTGCTGTTGGTGTGAGTGCTGATGCTGTTGAATGGGGTAAGGTAATTGGCATCGTTGGTAGCTGGATTATCACACCGCTAATCTCAGGGGTTATCGCCTTTATTATTTTTAACAGTGCGCAAAAGCTGATTTTTGATACGGATAAACCACTGCAACAAGCCAAGCGTTGGGTTCCTGCTTACATGTTCCTTGCCGGCTTTGTATTATCACTGGTTACTATCAAAAAAGGTCTTAAGCATATTGGCCTAGAAAATGTCAATTTAGGCTTTGTTAACTTTGAAATCAAAGGCGCTGGTGGTTTCTATTTGGCAACTATTGTCGCAGTTATCGTGGCTATTATTGGCAAATTCTTTATTAGTCGCTTAAAGTTTGATGAAAATCTTGCCAAAGAAGCGCACTACGTGAATGTAGAAAAAGTATTCGCGATACTGATGATTGTTACTGCGTGTGCAATGGCATTTGCTCATGGTTCAAATGATGTTGCCAATGCTATTGGTCCATTAGCTGCCGTGGTTAGTATTGTTGAGCATGATGGAGAAATTGCTGCTAAATCAGCGATAGCTTGGTGGATATTACCATTAGGTGGTTTTGGTATTGTTGCCGGTCTTGCCTTATTTGGTCATAAAGTTATTGCAACTATCGGCCAAGGTATTACACATTTAACGCCAAGCCGTGGTTTTGCTGCTGAATTAGCTGCTGCCAGTACTGTTGTTATTGCTTCAGGTGCTGGTTTACCTATCTCAACCACACAAACTCTTGTTGGTGCTGTGTTAGGTGTAGGTATGGCACGTGGTATCGCAGCTATTAATTTAGGTGTTGTACGTAACATTGTTGTTTCTTGGGTTATAACCTTACCTGTTGGTGCTGGTTTATCTATTCTCTTCTTTTGGATTATGCAGGCAACATTTAGCTAGTCACATGCCCCTGGAAAACAGAGACAAAAAAGCCGCAACGTATTGCGGCTTTTTTATTTTCTTTAATCATGACTTCTAAAGTACCATGATTAAAAAGCTATTTAACTCACTTGTTAATAAACTTTTTAGTTAACTAGATTTAGCTACGGTCAGTAACTTCTAATAAGTGGTAACCAAACTGAGTTTGTACAGGGCCTTGTACTGTATTTAAAGGAGCTGAAAAAACAACTTTATCAAATTCAGGAACCATTTGACCTGGGCCAAAGCTACCTAAATCACCACCTTGGGCTTTTGATGGGCAGTTCGAATGCTCTTTAGCCACTTCAGCAAAGTCTTTACCTGCTTCAATTTCTGCCTTTAAGGCTAAACATTGTTCTTCTGTATCCACTAAAAGGTGGCGTGCACTTGCTTGAGACATACTTCTTTCCTATTTCTGTTTTGTGAAATTATAACTATTTTGAAATATTTATAATTGAGCATAGGTACATTAACGCATCTAATTAATAATTGAAAGTAAGGTAAATAAAAGTAATTTATTAGCTATTGAATTCATTGAACTATTAGCTGTAGTGGAGACATATTTAAAATAGGTAAAACTATCGTAAAGTCCTTATACCACGGGCTTCGTACTTTAAAAGAAAGATAGTTAAACGTTAGTAAAGCATTAACTTTAAGGATAATAGTAAAGTACTCATATTAATATTGAGGATGAATTATCTTTGCGTTAGCTATTGCTATGGTAGATTCGCACTTCAACTTAAATATAGGTAGAATAGCGGCAATTTTTGATTCACCTATTGTACTGATACTCAAAGCAGTAAGGATTACTTATGGCCTCTCTTCAAGATCAATTGCTCAAAGCAGGATTAACCACTAAACAAAAAACGCGCCAAGCTAATGCTGATAAGCGTAAGAAAAATAAACAGCAACGCAGCGGTGTTGAGCACGGTGCTAGCTTGCAAGAGCAAGTAAAACAAGATTTAGCACTATCAAAAGCTGATAAGCTTGCTAAGGATACAGCGCTTAATAATGCAAAAAATATTGAGCTCGCCAATAAAGAACAACAATTACGTATCAAACAAATTCTTGATCATCACCAACTAACAGGTGTGAGAGGAGAGAGTGAATATAATTATACTTTCAATAATAAAGTTAAAAAAATAGTACTAGATGCCATCACGCATAAAGCGCTAGTAAATGGTCGCTTGGCGCTGTGTGGTTTAAATGAAACGACCTATCTTGTCACCAGCGAAACAGCAGAAAAAGTAGCAGAGCTCGATAAAAACATCATACTTGTTCAGAATGATAAAGTAGACGCTGAAGAAACTGATGAAAATGATCCGTACGCTGATTATCAAATTCCAGATGATTTGATGTGGTAGAAGGGATTGAGGAAAGCAATTTATGTAAACTGTTTTCCTTGGTTAGCAACAGGCGGATAAATATTCGTTGAATGTGTTAGAATACTGCAAAATTAGGTGTCGAGCACACCAATAAAACTAACGCTATTACAATAGCTAACATAAACAATATGTTAGCTATTTTTAGATTTATTTTATTTACAAGAGTTGTTAATTATGTTGATGAAAGCTATCCGTTGGCCAATAGGTCAATTAATTTTACTATTAAATTTTATTTTTTCACCGAAATCGCCAAAGCGTGCTGCAGATGAGCAAGCTAAAATTGACGATAAAATACGAACACTAAGCTTGTATCAGCTACCTTCTTGCCCATTTTGTGTGAAAGTCCGTCGTACCATGAAACGTGAAGGTTTGAAAATAGAGCTACGTAATATCAGCGGTAAAAATGACTACAGTGAAGAGCTTATTCGTGAAGGCGGTAAACGTAAAGTACCTTGTTTACGTATTGAAAAAGAAGATGGCCAAGTTCAATGGTTATATGAGTCAAGTGATGTAGTTAGCCACTTGCAAGAGTTAACTAAGGCTGCCTAACCCTAATTATTTTTATACTCACTAACATTTTATTAAGATGTTAGTGGGTGTTGATCTCTCTGGGGTAATTATAAAGTTATTATTGAAATTATTTATCAAAAAAATGTGTCTATTAAGTTAATCATTTGTTCAGAAAACTTAGTAGGCCTTTTTATGTTGATAAAAACCCCATCAAAATCCGCTCTAAAAACATCCGATATTACTGATGAATCAGTCTATATACAACGCCGTAAACTTATCAAAAGTATGGGGTTTCTCGGCGTAGGCGCTCTATTAGGCTCTGCAATAACTACAACAGCCAATGCTGGTTTTTTTGATAATAAAGATGCTGATTCAGGCAGCTTTAAAACAACGCCATTAAATTTTACTTCGGACAAAGATAACCTTTCTTTAATTAAAACACCGGAACAAAAAGTTATTAATCACAATAATTTTTATGAATTTGGCGCTAAAAAAAATCAACCAGCTGAATTGTCTCAAAATTTTAAAGTGAATCCTTGGCAGCTAACTATTTCGGGTGAGTGCGATAACCCCATTAGGTTAGATTACAATGATTTAACGACTATGTTCGCTCTAGAAGAACGCATTTACCGACTTCGTTGTGTTGAAGCTTGGTCAATGGTAGTCCCTTGGATTGGTTTTTCTTTAGCCGATTTATTAAAAAAAGTCGCGCCAAACTCATCGGCTAAATACGTGCTATTTGAAACACTCCATGATCCTGAACAAATGCCAGGGCAAAGAGATAGACGCCTAGGTGGTGGAATTGCTTACCCTTATGTGGAGGGGTTACGTATTGACGAAGCGATGAATCCACTCACTTTAATGAGTGTCGGTTTATATGGTAAAACTTTACCCCCACAAAATGGTGCGCCAATTCGCTTAGTTGTGCCATGGAAGTACGGTTTTAAGAGTATTAAATCGATTGTGTCAATTAAGTTGGTACGTGAGAAGCCCCAAACAACGTGGAATAAACTTGCAGCTAATGAATATGGTTTTTATGCCAATGTAAACCCAGCGCACGATCACCCAAGATGGAGTCAAGCCAGCGAAAGGCGGATAACCTCTGGCGGTTTATTTGCTCGAAACCGCATTGAGACATTACCCTTTAATGGTTATGGTGAAGAAGTCGCGCATATGTATAAAAATATGGATTTAAATAAGTATTATTAAGGTGTTGTTGTTATATGCTCTTCACTACATCGAATAAAGTTTTACTATTAAAAGTCGTTATTCATCTAGCGGCGTTTTTACCTTTGCTAAATTTATACACTCTTGCATTTTATGATCAGCTTGGCGCTGATCCCGTGCAGGGAGTCATCCATTTTACCGGTATTGGTGCTTTTAATTTGTTATTGGTAACATTGACTGTATCACCTATTGCCAAAAAATTTAAGCTAGGTTATTTATTACAGGTAAGACGTTTACTCGGTTTATATACTTTCAGTTATGCGTTTATGCATTTACTTAACTTTTTGGTCTTTGATTTACAGCTTGCTTGGTCTTTATTTTTTAACGAAGTTGTTAAGCGCCCATACATCACTATTGGTATGATTGCTTTTGTGTTATTAGCAGCCCTTGCCGTTACTTCCCTTAATAGTATTAAACGTAAAATGGGGAAGTCATGGCAAAGTTTGCATAATTACAGTTATCTTGTTGCCATTTTGGTGTCAGTACATTTTTATTGGTCGGTTAAGTCAGAGATTATTTCACCATTATTTTACATGCTGTTAACGATTGTATTATTAGCATTTCGCTATAAAAAAATTAAAACTTTGATCCTGTCCATATTTGTTAAATAAAGAAGGTGAAAATAACTCTTTTTACATTGGTATAATATTGCTTTTTTCTATAATCTACCCCTCCTAATTGAATGCTAAATATACAAGCTAATGTTTCACTAAAGTGAAGTGTAACTTAATTGAAATGTAAAAAAGGGATGTACAATATTTTATGGCGGAGCTAGTTTGGGACGAGGGAATGAGCGTTGGCATTGATAGCCTAGATAACGACCATAAACAGCTTATTGCTATTTTAGCGCAATTGATGTCTGCCAAAAATGAAAAATTGGGGGAGGAAGGTATTGGTGTAATTTTTGAACGGCTTGAAAGCTATTGTCAATCACACTTTACTCGAGAAGAAGCTCTTCTAGTTAAGATTGACTATCAGCAGCTTGATGCTCATAAACGAAGTCATCAAGCATTTATTAAAAAAATCCCTCTATTAAAAGAGCAATGGTTCGCTAAAGGTTCGGAGTCAGAAGTTGTAAAAGATAAGATTATCTTATTTTTACAACAATGGTTAATCAAACATATTCTAGAAGAAGATCTAGATTACGTTCCTGCTATTCATTGCTTTCAAGAGTTTAGCCGTTATAAAAAAGATAAAAAATCCAAACACCCATGGCTAAGACTTTTTTCGGTGAAATTGTCTAAATCTCTTATTTTAAGTCACCGTGTTTACATCACTACACTACTCCCTGTTGCAGCATCGCTATTACTTTGCTTTTTTATTCTTAAAGATAACTACCAGCGTTATGACAATATTTCTAAGGTATTAGGACTTAATGCTGTTATTGAGCAAGTCAATGGTATAAGTCATTCATTGCAAGCCGAGCGGGGATTATCTACCGGTTACACCAGTTCAAATTATAGAAATTTTTCCGAGCAATTGAGCAAACGACGAAAAAATTCAGATGCAAAAATACAGTATTTCTTAGAATTATTAGATAAGTCAGCTAATCAAGAAGTTAAGATAAGTGTTAGTCGCTACATGACTAATTTTCAAAAAATAGTAGAAAATTTATCACGTCATAGAATGGATTTAGACCAGAAAATAGTTGGTTTTGAAGAAACTTATTATGCTTACACTGAATTAATTGAGCAGCTTTTATCGGTATCAGATCACTTGGTTCATATAGAAATAGGGTCAAGTCATGCTAATGATATATCCGCTATTAATGCCATATTACGCTATAAAGAATTTATGGGACAAATTCGTGCTATTGGTATGAAAATGGATGAAAATCATCAAGACAATATTTATGATAATGTTGGTGTAAGTATATTGGTAGGTAAACAATTAAATACCTTACGCATATTTGAAAGCACAGCCAATGAAGGTCAAAAGTCAATTTGTGGAAATTATTGTGATGCAATATCTCAGCATCAACATTTAGAGTCTTCTTTTTTAGAAACCATGCAATTTAACGATAAAGATGTAAGAGCAGCAAGGTGGTTCAATGTTATGTCTGAAAAAATCGATATTTTAAATACTGTGGTTGAAAGGCTGATTAGTGAATTTGATGAAAAAATATATACTGAAAGTCAGCAATTAAAAAAAGAAGGTTATTTGATAATTCTTGCCATGTTAATATTTTTAGTGGCTGCTATATTTTTTGCTTTAGTGCTCAATTACAGCATTATTAGCCCTGTAAGAAAGCTCACTTATGCATTAAATGATATGTCTGAAGGACAGAATAACATTCACTTTGATCGTATTGATAGCAAAGATGAAATAGGCTCGATGCAACTCGCTTTTGAAAAGCTGCGCCGAAAACTCCTCCAAGGGGATGTTTATAAAGCGACGGTTAGTCAACAGCAAAAAGAGATCAAGTACAGAAAGTCTCAGCAGGATCATTTTCAGCAACTAGCATTGACTGATGCTTTAACAGGCGCAGTAAATCGTCATCATTTCAATGAGGTGCTCGATCAAGAGATCGCCAATGTTAATAACCATGGCAGCCCATTATCTATTATGCTGCTAGATATCGACCACTTCAAATCAGTCAATGATAGTTATGGCCATGGGGTAGGGGATGAGGTCTTGGTGTTGTTCTACCAAACATGCGTTGAAGCAGTACGCAGTAGTGACGTTGTTGCCCGTATTGGCGGTGAAGAATTCGTGATTATTATGCCAAACACTACGTTGGTCAATGCACAAAAGTTTGCTGAACGTTTGCGTCAAAAAATAGCGAAACTTGAAATAAATATTGCCAACAAACAAATATCTGTAACGGTTAGCATTGGGGTGAGTCAATGGCAAAGTGATTATTTTACCAATGCTGAAACTTTTGTAGCCCATGCGGATAAATCTCTCTATCAAGCAAAAAATAGCGGTAGAAATAAGGTTGTTGTAGCGCAACAGTAATAATCAAGCATATACCCAAACTACATGAAGATTCAGGTTTCAGTTGGAATTAGAAACGTCTTTAGCCAAGGCATAGATTGATGATAATGGTTACTCCCTTATCGAAATCAATAACGTAGGATAAAACGTTTCTAAACCAACCGTATGGGGGACGCCAGAGCATCTCATGTTCTTCGTTGCCTCATTTGTTAAGGGAATAACCATTAATAAAATGAGGCGTCTTGATCATGAATCGCTCAGGGGTCCTGAAACACGAATCTTCAAGTGGCTTGGGTATATATATGTAAATAAGCGTAGATAAGTGACTACTTGTCGCCATTACCTTGTTGTTTTATCAAAATAAATTTATGGTATTAAGCATTATTTTTCGCTACAGGAATTACAATGCTTAAAACTTCATTACCACGTAATTTAGTTACTTCAAATTCAAAGAATAAATTGACTAATAAACTGATTCGTCAGTCTATTAGTCAATTTATTAGTAAAAAAACTTCGTTTACCATACTCACCACTGTTATGCTTTCGTTGGGCTTAACGGCTTGTTTACCCAATGAAAAACAAGATCCGAAAGTCGGCATCAATAAAAATCCTTATCCAAGCACCTACCAAGCATTGCCCGCGATAAGTACTTTATTAACCAATGCCACCATATTAACGGGTACGGGTGAGCGCTTAAACAATGCAGATATTTTGTTAGTTAATGGCAAGGTTACCCAAGTAGGTAATGATTTATTGGCAGAGCAAGCCACTGTTATTGATATGACAGGCAAATGGATCACGCCAGGCATTATTGATGTTCACTCTCATTTAGGTGTTTATCCTAACCCACAAGTAGAGTCACACTCTGATGGTAATGAGATGACGTCTCCTAACACGTCGGAAGTTTGGGCTGAACATAGTGTTTGGCCACAAGATCCCGCTTTTCAAGCGGCTCGTGCTGGCGGTATAACTAGCTTACAGATTTTACCCGGTTCGGCTAATTTATTTGGCGGCCGCGGTGTGACTTTACGCAATGTTCCGAGTGAAACGATGCAAGGCATGAAATTTGCCGGAGCACCTTATGGCTTGAAAATGGCTTGTGGTGAAAACCCAAAACGTGTTTATGGTAGTAGAAAAGTATTACCTTCTACGCGCATGGGTAATGTTGCCGGTTACCGAAGCGCTTGGCTTGCTGCTACAGAATACAAACGTGCTTGGGACAAGTATGACAGTGACTACAGTGCAGGTAAAAATTCTGAGGTACCAAAACGTGACTTAGCACTTGATACATTAATGGGCGTTTTGGACGGTGAAATTTTAATTCATAATCATTGTTATAAAGCGGAAGAAATGGCCGTAATGATTGACCTTGGTAAGGAATTTAATTATCACTCAGGCACTTTTCATCATGCAATTGAAGGCTATAAAATTGCTGATTTATTAGCGGCTAATGGAAACTGTGCTGCCATGTGGCCAGATTGGTGGGGGTTTAAAATGGAAGCCTTTGATATGGTTGAAGAAAATGTCGCCATTGTTGATGCGGTTAAAAACTCTTGTGCTGTAGTTCATTCTGATTCCGCGACAACTATTCAACGTTTAAACCAAGAAGCGGCGAAAGTGATGTACCGCGCCAATGACAATGGTTTTGCCCTAAAAGAAGAAGATGCCATAAAGTGGATTACCGCTAACGCTGCTAAATCTTTAGGTATTAACGATGAAGTAGGTAGCCTAGAAGCGGGTAAAAATGCCGATGTTGTGGTTTGGAATATGAACCCGTTTAGTGTTTATGCTCAAGCTGAACAGGTGTTTATTGACGGTGCTAAAGTTTATGATCGTTTTGATGAAAAATACCAAGCTAAAAGTGATTTTTTACTTGGTCAACAGTTAGATAATCACGTTAGCAAAGTTGTTACTCAATTAGAAAATAATTCAACAACTAATGCGGCGACTAAGCCAGCAAACAAAAAATAGGAATCACAATGAAAAATACTCAATTACTTACTTCATTGCGCTATGTTTTGCTTGGCGCACTTACTGTAACAACTAGTGTTGTTCAGGCTGAATCAATCGCAATTACCAATGCTACTGTTTATACAGTGGCTAAAAAAGGGGTTTTATCACAAGCAACTGTTATGGTTGATGAAGGGAAAATTACCGCTGTATATAGTAACAATGAAGTGCCTGAGTCGCTTAGTGCGGACACTATTATTGATGCCAAGGGACGCATTCTAACCCCTGGTTTTATTGCAACGTATAACTTACTTGGTTTAATTGAAGTGGGTGCAGTTTCCGATACTCACGATAGCTCTGATAAAAAAGCGGATATTACTTTTGATGCCAGTTTAGCATTTAATCCTAAATCTACTTTAATCGCCTATGCTCGAAAGGGCGGTATTACGAGTAGTTTAGTTATGCCTTATGGTGGTGAAGACGTTATTACTGGCCAAAGTTTCGTTGTTAATTTATCAGGGGATTTTGACAGTGTGATCATGCCTAAAAATGCAGTGATTGCTTCGTTAGGTGCTACAGAGAAAGGCTCTCGCGCAACAAAGCTTCAAACGTTAAGCAATGAGCTTGAAGATGCGCAAAAAGCATTAACTAAAGCAGAAAAAGCTAGTAGTAAAAAAGGTAAAGAAGATGAAGAAGATGAAGAAGAGAAAGAAGCCAAAGAACCATCACGATCAGAGCTGGTTCTAAATGGGCTATTATCGGGTGAAAAGCCGTTAATTGCTTATGCTGATAGGGCGACTGATATCTTAGCTTTACTTAAGTTAAAACAGAAGTTTAACCTTAATTTGGTACTCGCTGGCGCAAGTGATGCGGTATTAATAAGCGATGAAATAGCTAAAGCCAATGTTGTTGTGATGATGAGTGCCATTGATAACTTACCTAGCAGTTTTGATTCCTTGCATAACTCACTTACTAACGTTGCTAAACTGACAGATGCTGGTGTAAAGGTGATTATCAGTAATAGCGGTGAAAGCTATAATATTAATCAATTACGCTTTGATGCAGGTGTTGCGGTTGCTAATGGTTTAGCTGAAACTTCAGCGTTAGCAGCAATTACCGCCAACGTTGCCGATAGTTTTAATTTAAACTCTGGTCGTATCGCGGTTGGTAAAAATGCTGATTTAGTTTTATGGAGTAGTGACCCGTTTGAAATAAGCACCAAAGTTGATGCTATGTGGATTAACGGAAAAGCAATGTCATTAAAGTCTCGTCAAGATGCTTTACGTGAGCGTTATACTGCCGAAACGGATATGCCACGTGCGTACACTAAATAATTTTTGAGAAGTTAGGGTCTGTTGAACTTTCGCGGTTAAATTTTGTTCGAGATAAAAGCGTTTTAATCGCGGCGAGTAGTGTGTAGCCTAGTCATTCTAAGCAAATACTACTCAACAAAGAGTAAGACGCTTTTAGCCGAATCCTTCGGACAGCGTTTGTTGGTCATTTTTACGGCGTTATCGCCTTTTTATGTGGAACAACCACATGACAAAGGCTCTACCTTGTATAAATACCCAACAAATCGCTGCAAAAATAATCTCGAAAGATCAACAGACCCTAGTGCTACGCACTTAAATAATTCATTGAGCGTGTAAGTATTAAATAAACCCTGTATTTTAAGCACCATTGAAATGCAGGGTTTTCTATTTTTATCGCTCCAATGATTGAAATAATACCAATTCCATTAAATTTATTCCCACCTCAGAGCTATGTCAAAGAAGCTATAACAAATAAAATTTGTGCTGGTATAGTCATTCTATATCTAACAAATTTGTGCAGTTATTGCTTTTATGATTAAAAGGCTTACATACAGCGTTATTGATTTTGACAATAGAATAACTATTCTCTTCAATCAATGCCTTGCCTCTAAGCCTTTTAATTCTCGCTGAGTGGGAAATAACTTAATGGACTTGGTATAACTCCACTGATTACATGCCGCCAAGCAATCAGTAAATAGCATCAATCGAATAAACTTGTATTTTACCCTCTGATCTCTATGATTGGAGTACTTCTTATACTTAACTAACTCTTTTATAAGCAACTATCATGCGTTTTATTATTATTTTATTTGTAATACTTCAACTTATTACTTTGGCTTTTTCGGCCCATGCTAGAGACAAGATTGGTCTGGTGTTAAGTGGTGGTGGTGCTAAAGGCTCAGCCCATATTGGTGTACTTAAAGTACTCGAACAGCATAATATTCCCGTCGATTATGTGGTGGGTACCAGTATTGGCGCCTATGTTGGTGGAATGTATGCGTTAGGTTATGAAGTGAATGAAATTGAAGCCATCATGCTAGGCATGCCTTGGGATGAAAGCTATTCTGACTTTATACCCAGAGAATCATTGTCTTATGCTAAAAAACAACATAGAGATAGGTATAACCTATCAATACGATTAGGTTATAGCGATGGCGAATTTAAAGTTCCACACGGCTTGTTATTAGGTCAAAGTGCTTACCAAATTCTGCAACGTTCAACGGATACTGTTAACTCTTTTGATAGTTTTGATGATTTGGCGATCCCCTATCGCGCTGTTGCTTCTGATATTGCCACAGCGCAAATGGTTGTGCTTGACTCTGGCAGTATTAATGAGGCTATGAAAGCCTCTGCAGCGGTACCAGGTATTGTCGCAGCCGTTAAAATTGATGGTAAAACGCTTGTCGATGGTGGTATCACCAATAACATGCCCATTGGTGTAGTCAAAGCAATGGGCGCCGATATTGTTATTGCCATTGATATTGGTTCACCACTTGCTGAACAAAGTGAGCTAACCAGTACTGTATCGGTGCTCAATCAGTTATCGACTATTCTCACCAACAATACTAGTTTGGCGCAAAAGGCATTACTTACTGATAAAGATGTGCTGTTGCGTCCAGCGATTGATGAGTTAAGTACCACTGACTGGTCTGTTATGCCGCAAGCCTTGAAGTTAGGTGAGCAGGAAGCGCAGGCACAATCACAAGCGTTGATGAAACTTGCAATCAGTGATGTTGATTATCAAGCCTATAAAAATAAAAAACAGCGGAAGGCAAAAAAATGGTTTGATGCATTACCTAAACCTATTACTAAGATTAACATTCACAATAACTCCAAAGTAGAGAATGACATAATTGAGAAAGTCTTTGCAGTTGAGTTAGGAAAAGAGCTCACTAAAGAAGCATTAGATTTAGCTATAAATAGGGTCTATGCGTTAGATAAATTTGAACAAGTCACGGTTGAATTTGATGATTCACCAGAAGGACGAATTATCACTTTATTTACTCAAGCTAAGTCTTGGGGTCCCAATTATTTTGATTTTGGTTTTAACTTAAAAACAGATTTCTCTGATCAATCTATTACGTCAATCAATACGTCTTATCTGATGACAGATGTTTCGATAAATGGCGGGCGTTGGTTAAATGAGCTTGAATTGGGTTGGGAAAGTTTACTGGCGAGTGAATTCTATCAACCCCTTAATCACAGCCATGATATATATAGTAGAGCAAGAGTCTCTTTTGCCCAAGATAAGTGGGAGAAAACAAGTTTTCGTGAAGAGCTCAGAAATGAGTATTATCAAGCGACGTTAGCATTGGGCTATGATTATTCCTTTAAGGGAATCATTGAGTTAGGAGTCATTGCTGAAACAGGCGATCTTTCGCTTGATAAACCAGGTACTGATGACTTTGATTATGACAGTTACGGTAGTTTTATAACTTTTGGTTACGATACGCTTGATAGTATTAATTTCCCCACAGATGGTAATAAATTATTAATTGAAGTGAGGTGGTTAAAAGATAAATACTCTCCTCAATTAAGTGATATAGAAGAAGATAAGGCGATTACCTATACCCTCGATTGGCGTGGCGCTATAGGGATTAGAGGTCATACTTTTGTGGGAATAGCCTCCTTTGCCACTATCGACAATGAAACAGATTTTAGTGTCCATGTTACTGAATTAGGCGGCTTTCTAAACCTGTCAGGTTACCAAGAAGATGCGCTAATTGGTGTACATAAAGTCTTTGCTGCGGTTGTTTATCAATATGATTTAGGTCGTGAAATACCTGGGGGGTCAGGTTTACCTATTTATTTAGGTACGAGTGTAGAAGCCGGTAACGTTTGGGGGAATGAAGATAGGATTAAGTATAATGATTTAATTAGTTCTGGTAGCATTTACTTGGGTACGGATACCAGTTTTGGACCTGCCGTATTCGGGATAGGTTTTGCGACTAGCGGAGAACATTCCTTTTTCTTGTCGATAGGTAAGAACTGGTAGTGATAAAAGTGAATTTTTTTATACGGCTTGGTATTAAATAAAAGCAGCGAGGTAATATTTTATGCTATCAAACAGTCTCTTCTTTTTATAGAATTTAACTGCTTATAAAAGTTGTACTCGTTGATTTACAACTTACCGTTTCATAACCTAACCACATTAGTTTACTCCATGACAAAAATACCACTAGATAATGATTTTGCTCAAGTTACTTCAATCACACTAAGCCAAGAAAGTGGTGATGAACGTTTTGAGGGACTTAATATTTCTCATCCCCACTGCCAAGCACAGGTAAGCTTATATGGTGGTCAGGTCTTAAGCTTTAAACCCAGTGGTCATAGGGATGTTTTGTGGTTAAGTGATAATGCTAGCTATCATATGGGTAAAGCAATTCGTGGTGGTATCCCTTTGTGCTGGCCTTGGTTTGGTGCTAATGATAAACAAAGCCAATATATTGCTAACAATCCAGACAAAGAATTCAAAGCGGTGAACCATGGTTTTGCTCGTCAGTTGCCTTGGCAGTTAGCAAAAATTGAGGCGGATGAAAATGGTGTTACTTTAGTGTTAGTCTTAACTGGCAAAAAACACCACCCGCTCTGGCACAATGCCTATAGACTAACGCAAACTTTATTTTTTGGTCGTAACCTTAAACAAACACTCGAAATGAGTAATCTTTCTCAAGAAGATGCACAATATTCTGTCGCCTTACATAGCTACTTTACTGTCAGCAACCCAAAAAATGTCAGTATCGATGCGTTAACGGGAGTTCGTTATAGTGACAAACTAACCGGTAATTCAAGTACTCAACAAGAATCTGTAAGTTGTGTAGGCGAAATTGATCGTGAATATCATAGCAGTAAAAAAATGACGCTTATTGATCATAACTGGCAGCGTAGAATTGACATAGTTAGCAGTAATTGTCAGCAATGGGTATTATGGAATCCCGGTACTGAATTAGCAAATACTATGGCAGATATCCACCCTCATGGTGAGCAAGAGTATGTTTGTTTAGAAGCGGCAAATACTAGCTGGCAAGCGATACCAGCGGGTGAAACGGTAGTTATCTCACAAGAGATCAACGTGACTAATTTCTAACGCTAGACAAGTCATCTAACATTAATTGATACGTAAATAACGATGCAGTAAACCTTGCGTGAAGTTTATCTTAAGGTAAAAACCACGGGGTAAGGTCATAAAAGGTTTACCATTACGGTCGAATGCTTGGGTTCTTGCTTTGTTGTTTGCCGCTTTGGGCCTTAGTTGCATTACTTGTCCATGCTTACCATGAATATTTTCTACCTCACCTAGTACAATCATGTCGGTGAGCTCTTGCCAATCTTGGGCTAATAATGCTTCTTCTTCAGCGTTGGGCGACCACAAAAAAGGTGTGCCTACTATACGCTCGCTTATTGGCACATCTTTAGGTGTGATCACTGGCACCCATAATACGCGTGCTAATTTCTTGCGCACATAACAGTTATGCCAATTGATACCTACAAGGCCAGTTAAAGGCGCAACACTGACAAAAGTTGTCTCAAGCGGTTTAGCTTGCTCGTTAATAGGCAATGATTTTAACTCAATACCTAAGTGGGGGAAGTCAGGTTCAGGCCTAGAGCCTGCACTAGCGCCTAAAACATGCTCCAGTAATAAACCGATCCAACCTTTATTACGGGTTAAGTCTTTTGGAATGACTATACCCGCTTGCTTAGCCAGTTCACCTAACGTTAAACCGGCTAAATTTTGCGCGTTGTGCATGAGTGCTTGTTCAGAAGAGGGTATGTTCATAAAAGAAACGACATTAACCTGGAAATATTTTCTTACTAAGGTTAGTGACTATTATCATAGATTTACTAAAAAAATTAAAGTAATCATTTGCTCCACTGACGTTAATATGGTTGAATTGAGGCAAGTATTTTATATATTGTCAGGAGTTCCTGTGATCGATGCCGAAGGCTATCGCGCC
>MAAB01029686.1_pt1 | contig 25082 bp, 27 predicted proteins | sample 1115991 | NCBI WGS metagenome assembly MAAB01 (sample SAMN04961124, study PRJNA320927) | seawater metagenome | isolation source: sample BD02T18 sea water enriched with oil for 18 days | place: USA:Gulf of Mexico | collected 2013-07-27
TAATTGATGTTCAAGTTCACGAGCCGTATATAATGGATTAACATTTACCACGGTTAAACCAGCAAGCAAGGCACCAAAGAGTGCTATAGGGTATTGCAAACAATTAGGTACCATGATGGCAAATTTGTCGCCCTTCACTAAGCCTAAGTCATGTTGAAGGTATGCTGCAAACGCTTTTGATTCAATTTCTAAATCGCGATAATTTATTTCTGCGCCCATATTAATAAAGGCAGTACGCTCAGCATAAAGCTCAACATACTTATTGAACATATCAGATAACGAGGAGTATTGGTCTGCATCGATTTCAAATGGAACACCGGGTGGGTAACTCTTTTCAAGCCAAATTTTTTGCGTTTGTTGCACGTTGTGCCTCCTCTACTAATTACTTAACGTTGATGATTATTCGTTTTATTATTTTCACGATTAATTCTAATCGTAATCATCATTTTTGTTATAAAATTTTTATTTTAAATATTTTAAACACATGTTTGAATTTTCTTTTTACGTGAATACTGGTCTGATGTCTATATTTTTATCTGCTTTAGCGCGTTATCTTTACTTACACCCTTAATATTAGAATAAACTAGCCAATAAACTCTAAAACATACTGGCTAGTTTGAGCAGGCTGCTCCATATGTACATGGTGTCCTCCTGCTAATTCATGAGAAATTAAGTTTGAAAATAATGGCGCAAACTCTTTCAAACCCGTTTTCACCAATGGCAAACCTTTGTCACCATAAATTAGCTGTACGGGAATCGTAATATCCTTAATAAACTGTTTAGCTTGGCTTAAAGTTAATCGATAGGGTGACATATTTCTTAAACGACTATCTGATCGCCAAACATAACCGTCACCGTGTTCAACACTGCCACGTGCAACGAGTAATTGAGCATGCTGAAAGTTCAAATCTGACACTTGCATACGAGCATTTATGGCGGAGTCAATTGTTAGATGAACTTTTTTATTTGAGGAGCTTTCAGCTACAACTTTTTGAGTATTCTTCAGCCGACTTAACATGCCTTTACGTAAATGATGGGTAGTCTCTTGAGCGTCGCTGCTGATAAAACCTATCGAATCAAGTAAAGTTAAACTTTTTACTCTCTCAGGAAAGGCGGCAGCAAAGGCTGAGGCGATCATTCCTCCCATCGAATGCGCAACAATATTGACCTTATGCCAGTTGTTTTTTTCACACAACAACAACAAATCATAAACATAATCAATAAAGTGGTAATGAGCATCTGAACTACGGTGAGACGACAAACCATGTCCAGGCCAATCTATCGCGATAACACGCTTATCTTTTAGCTTGGGCATCAGCGGAATAAAGCTTGCGGCGTTATCAAGCCAGCCATGCAAACATAACACTAAATCGCCTTGTTCAGCCCCATAAGCTAACCCGGTTAAGGTTAACTCTCCCAAATTGAAACTAATCTCTTCTATTGAAGATGAAACTGTCATCATTAATTACTTAGTCGTGCTCTTTGATGATTTACGCACGACAACTGTTCGTGGGTAATATGATCGAGGGTAATGCCAATAAGAAGGGCTATACCAAAATGGATCACGGGTAACTTGTACATCAATTGCTTTAATATCTTTCCATAAATGAACTTTCGAAGCATTTAAAACAGGGTAAGTATATTCGTGCTCACCAATTTTTCCTAGTTCAGAAGGTGATACATGCCCTAAAGAGGTAATACTTTTACCTTCTTTATAAATAACAGGGTCAAGTAAGCCAGAAAAGTAAACTCTAAAGCGCCCTTGAGTTTCATTACCTTGTTTAGGTCTTGAAGATGATTTCAAGGGAAAGTGTACAATTTCTATCATTGTATTGTCAGCATTATTAACGACTTTCGCAATAACACCGCCCCAACGAGCTAAATTTCCTTGCGCATTAGCAGGATTTTCTCGTACTTGTGCAAAATTTGTTAATGTCGTATTCTCAGATACTTGCAGTGATTCAGGTATGCTTGAACAACCACTTATAAATAATGTACCGATTACTAACGGTAAAGCTAAAATTTGGTTAAGCTTTTTCATTATGTTTCCCCTTATTCGATGTTTTTGCTAAGAAAACAATACCACCAATGCCAATAGTAAACCATACGAAGACCCATATAATCTCAGGTATTCCGGTAAGTTGAGATAGCGCAGCACCATCCCCCAAATTTCGTCCATCAACTAAATACCATGGGCTTTTCACACTGTTTAATAAAATAAGTGCACCGGTGATTTGTAAGCTCAATTGCAAATAGCTCAACTTACTGTATTTGAATTTCAATAACACCACAGCTAATAATACAGCGATAATAATAAAGGTCAGGATATCCCTAGCCCAAAAGATAAGCGTTGTTACAAGTAGCAAGGCAATAACACCACTTAGTATTTGTGCTATACGCTGATGCATAGAAGCAACAAAGTAAATTCCCATACCCCATAAGGCTGCGCCGGCATAGCCCATAAAGCTAATCAAAAAGTTCATGCCTCCACGGGTTGTGCATAAACCAGCACCATTAGGGAATAATTGAATTTTCACAATAGTACCACCCGTTACCAAAGCTGCTAACCCATGGCTGATTTCATGAAAGTAACTTTCCAGCCATTTAAAAGGGATAGAAATAAGCGGGATTTGACTGATGATAAGAGCGGAAAATAAGATTAACCAAAAACGATATTTTTCAGTAAAAGATATAGAAGTATTCATAGGATTATTGTCATGTTATAGAAATGAAGAGAAATGAAAGAGTTAAGCTAACAGATCAACGCCAAAAACTTGCTGAATATTTTCACGTTGTGCAATATTTCCTACTGAAGAATAAGCCGCAATCGCGCTTTTATTTTGTTGAGAGGGACTATCATAATCAGTTTGTGTAGTAGACTTGCTGGACTGTTTAGATTGATTGTTCGTTTGTGATGATAACTGTGAGCTTGATTGCTCTTCTGCTGATTTTTGTTGGTTTTTTTCAACTAAAGCGAGTGACTTCTCATCAACATCAAAACGGTTAACTTGGCTAGACTTTTGTTCTTGATCTTTTGCTTGTTGAGCACTTTGTTGTGCTTGTTGCGTTTCTTGTTGTACACGCAAACGATCACGTTGCTGAGCAACCTGATTCTGATTATCAACAGCCAAAGAGCCTTTTGCTTGTGGCGTATAAGAACTCGCACTATTTATCTGCATACTTTAAATTTACCAAAGTTTTGTGAAAATACAAAACTTTTTACATTTTTAAGTTAAAGTTTTTTATTTTCCTGGAAGTTTTTTCCATGAAACTGTATCTCGTACATAAACAGGTTGGGCATGTTCGGCACTTACTGCCTTACCTCGAGCAAATAAATGTTGTCCTATCTCTAATAATTCTTCCGCATTAGGAAAAAGTATTTCGGGCGTTCCAGCATTTATCTTTAACGCTTCGAGCTCAGTTTTATAGGCGTCCCAGCCCGTACCAACACCGTAAGTTTGCTGTCCTTCACTTAATTGTTCATGTAGATAGTCAGCTAATTTTTCTGGCGGTAGTACTGTATCCTTAAGTACTGGTTCCATAATGCCTTGTTCATTAAGCTGATAATAGCCCGCATAAACTTCGGACATTCGAGCATCTATCGTTGCAATAACATCAACTTGTTGATGCAAGCTATACGCTTTTTGCGCCATAATTTGCAGCGTAGAAACGCCAACCACTTTCAAATCAGCAGCAAAGGCTAAGCCTTGTGCAACCCCAACACCAATACGCACGCCCGTAAAACTTCCCGGGCCTTGCCCAAAAATAAGCCCATCTAATTGTGCTAACTGTATACCCGCCTTTTTTAATAAACGGTCAATCATCGGCAGTAATAATAAACTGTGTGATTGCGGCGCTAGTTCAAACTCACTAATGGTTTGGTTGTTATAGGTTAATGCTACTGAACACGCTTCTGTGGAAGCGTCTATTGCCAAAAAATTCAAATTATTCTCTCTAAAATTTACTTAATTTATTTACCAAGCGTTTCATTATTTTGTTAATGAGACCAAAAACTGGCTGGCTTGTTCAATATCTCTACTGCGTTTCATCGCAGGTAAGCTCTTTAAAAACACTTGACCGTATGGGCGATTCACCAATCTATCATCACATATTACCATGACACCTTGGTCGGTAACATCACGAATTAATCGACCGACTCCTTGCTTAAGGGCAATAACGGCTTGCGGCAATTGAATTTCACCAAAAGGATCCCCTCCCCGCCTGCGAACATCTTCACAACGTGCCTGCAACATAGGATCGTCTGGTGAAGCAAATGGCAACTTATCAATGATCACACAAGTCAGCTTATCTCCTCGTACATCAACGCCTTCCCAAAAACTTGCTGTTGCTAATAAAATAGCCTGTGGGTTTTCCATAAAAGCGTTCAATAAGAGCCCTTTACTCATTCGACCTTGTACTAATAACGGCGACTCAATCTTTTCAGCTAAAATATCAGCTACTTTATTCAGCATTCGATAACTAGTAAACAATAAAAAGCACGCGCCATTGCTCGCTGAAATTAACGGTATCGCTAACTCGGCTAATGCTAAAGCACGACCATGATGCTGAGCATCAGGCAGATACCGCGGTACAATAAGTTGCGACTGTAACTGATAATCAAAGGGGCTATCAACCAATAAGGTTGCCGCTTTCGTTTTTTCTAAATTCAAGCCTAACTGCTGGGAAAAATGCGAGAAACCGCCATCGACCGCTAACGTTGCAGAGGTAAAAACCCAGCCAGCACCAGACTTAGCGATATACTCACTAAATTTATCGGCAACACTTAATGGCGTTAAGTGTAATACCACATGCCGACGTGTTGTTTCATACCAGAAACTCATACCGTCTATGTCAACATTCGCCATAATGTCGTATTTTGCTAATAGTTCGACGGCACGTTCATAGCAGTTGTCTATAGCCTCATTACGAGAAATACATAACTTTATCACTTGATAAAGAAAGTCTAAGTCTGTTTTTAAAGCTGCAAATGCGAGTTGGAATCTTGGCTGGCGATATTTTTCTCGCCAATTGCCCCGCTCAGGATCATGATAAAATAGTAAACGAAATTCTTGCGCGGCTTTTTGACACTTCTCTGCTGCTTTCCCCAGTTGCTTAACATCCGTCAAACTGGTCTTATAAATTTGAATAGTGTCTGAGCATAAATCAAGAATTTGTCGTGTAGAAAAAGCTTCACCAAAGTACTCACTGGCAATATCAGGAATTTGGTGTGCTTCATCAAAAATCACTACGTCGGCTTTGGGGATCAACTCACCAAACCCAGTGTCTTTTAATGCCATATCAGCAAAAAACAAATGATGATTAACCACGACAACATCGGCATCAATGGCTTTTTTACGTGCTTGAATTAAGTAACAATCATCAAAGTTAGGGCAATCTTTTGCTAAACAATTATCGGTAGTACTGGTCACAAACGGAAAAATTCCGGAGTCTTCAGCGACATCAATTATTTCACCAATATCGCCGCTACGCGTCGATGTTGCCCAAGTGCGAACTTTTACAAAGTCGGCCAGCATTGTGGCATCTAACTGTCCACGCTCTTTGACATAAAGCTCAAGGCGGTAAATACATAAGTAATTTGATCTACCCTTCAATAGCGCTATTTGTGCATTAGTGGCCATTGCATTACGGATCAGTGGAATATCTTTATGAAACAACTGCTCTTGTAAGTTTTTGGTTCCAGTAGAAACAATGACTTTTTTTTCTGACAGCAGCGAAGGAAGTAAATAAGCAAACGTTTTTCCTGTGCCTGTGCCCGCCTCTACAATTAAACAACTCTGTTGCTCAATGGCTCGGTCAACATCAAGCGCCATATCTATTTGAGCTTGGCGTGGCGAATAGCCGCTAAGTACTTTGGAGAGAATACCTGAAGTTGAAAATGCTTGTTCGACTGAAGTCATGAATAGTACTAAAAATAAATATTGTCGCTAGTATAATGAATAAATACCAATAGAGAAATATTCTGTGCGCTATTTGATGAAAAACAATCGCTTAATATCAAACAAAAATATCCAAATGTTTTATCGTTTTATCCGTTTGTAGTTGATCTTTTTTAGGATGGATAAGTTCTTCTTTATGGGTAAAAACCTTTAATGTTTCATCATTGTCAATAGCGCACGATTCATCGACCACTTCGTTAAGATAACTCTCTTGTTGTTTGTTTTTCTTTTGCTCTGTAGAGTCTTTAGTAGGATCAATGTACTGTTCATGATTTTCAAGGTGATCTATATCATCCGTCAACTCGTTTGTTGAAGGCTCTTTTGATAAAGCTTTAACTCGTAACCGCTCAGGTTTAATTGGTACAGGTACGACTCGAGTTAATACCGTCGTAAATATATCCATAATTTGCTTAACCCTTTATTCATTAATTTTTATTAACCTATCACCTTAAGTATCGGCCATTTTCAACAATTCTTTATAACCTTATACGATTATTTTATAAAAACTCTTAATTTATTACTTGCTCATTATAAGAATAATCAGTAATGTAAATAGCAATTGAAAAATAACTAAAGAACGGAACAAGTTTTTCGTCAAGTTATTGATACAAGTTGACTATACAAGTTAAGTTAACAACCTATACAACCAATGAGCATATTATGAATATTAACCTAAGCACACTACATCGCCATCACCACCATATCGACTAGCTGCTCAGGTACATTCGCTGAGGGGCTATGACCTTTCGGCGATTTAAAAATTATTTTTGAAACCCCCGAAAGAGTCCAACTCTCTCGGGGGTTTTCGCATTTTATAGGCTTTGAAATTGTATATACAGGAATTTTAGGCCAAGGTTTATTTTAAGGAAGTAACACATGACAACAGAAACACGTTTACGCATTGCTATGCAAAAATCAGGTCGTTTAAGTGACGACACTCAAAACCTATTCAAACGCTGTGGTCTGAACCTCAATGTTTCTGACCGACGCTTATTGGCCCATGTCGCCAATATGCCTATTGATATAATGCGCGTTCGTAGTTCTGACATACCAGGTTTAGTTATGGATGGCGTATGTGACTTAGGCATAGTTGGCGATAACACACTAGAAGAAACAGCGTTAGAACGAGAGTTAATGGGGCAAAAATCTCAATACATTCGTACATCGCCTCTTAACTTTGGTGGCTGTCGTTTATCCATTGCTATGCCAGAAGGTTTTAACTACCAAGGCATACAAAGTCTAGACGGTTTGCGGTTTGCTACAACCTACCCACAATTATTAAACCGCTATGCTAAAGCAAATGGTATTAATGTTGAGTTCTGTTTATTAAAAGGCTCGGTTGAAGTTGCCCCTCGTGTTGGTTTGTCTGATGGTATTTGTGACTTAGTGTCGACAGGTGCAACCTTAGAAGCTAACGGTTTAGTTGAAGTAGAAGAGATTTTCAAATCAAAAGCGTCTCTTATTCAAACATCTACTTCGTTATGTGCAGAAAAACAAAGCATTCTCGATACGTTATTGCCACGTATACAAGGTGTAATGAAAGCCAAAGAAAGTAAATACATTATGCTGCACGCGCCTAAAGATAAAATAGCTCAAGTAAGCGCACTAATGCCAGGAAAAGAAACACCAACTATCCTACCACTTGCCGGACGCGACGACATAGTTGCCGTACATGTTGTTGCTACAGAAACATTTTTTTGGGAAACCATGGAGCAATTAAATGCCCTAGGTTGTAATTCAATACTAGTAATGCCCATCGAAAAAATGATGGGTTAATTGCACTTATCACTTTATTGAACGTATTAAGTTAGGATTTTAGGATAATGAAAAAAGAAATGATCAACTGGCAGAACCTATCAATTCGCGAAAAACAAGCGGCGTTAACACGCCCTGCTATTGCCGAAAGCGGTTTACTGTCTCAACAAGTTGAGAACATTTTAAATAATGTGCGTAAAAATGGCGACCAAGCACTTTATGCGTTAACTGAAAAATTTGATGGCGTAACGTTAAAAACGTTAAGAATAACGGATGAAATTATTCAAGCTGCCAAGCAAGCCTTATCAGCTAAACGCATGAAAGCGATTGAAACAGCTTACGGGCAAATAAAACGCTTTCACCAAGCACAAATCAGCGAAGACATTACCGTAGAAACCACTACAGGTGTGCGCTGTACATTAAAAACGGAAGCCATTGAGAGTGTCGGCTTATACATTCCTGCTGGTTCTGCACCTTTACCTTCAACGGTATTAATGCTTGGCGTACCTTCACAATTAGCAAAATGTTCGCGCACGGTTTTAGTTTGTCCTCCGGATAAAAATGGCCAATTAGCTAACGAAATACTTGTTGCGGCAAGCTTATGTGAAATAGACGAAATTTATACGGTTGGTGGCGCACAAGCTTGTGCCGCATTAGCTTTTGGCACAGCAACGATAAAAGCCGTGAATAAAATATTTGGCCCAGGTAATAAGTATGTTACTGAAGCTAAAAAGCAACTTTCACAGCAAGTAAATGGTTTTGCTATTGATATGCCTGCAGGCCCCTCGGAAGTCTTAGTTATTGCCGATAAAAATGCTAACGCTAGCTTTGTTGCCGCTGATTTATTATCGCAAGCTGAGCATGGCCCTGATAGCCAAGTTATTCTATTATCCGACAGCGTAACCTTAATAACTCAAGTACAAGCAGAATTATCAAGCCAAATATCCGTGCTTTCTCGTCAAAGCATTGCCGAGCAAGCACTTAACCAAAGTCGTTTGATACTGGTTAAAGATTTGAAGCAAGCGGCTCAAGTTTCAAACGACTATGCTCCAGAGCATTTAATTATTCAAACTGATAACGCGCAAGATTTATTAAAATCCTTACGTAATGCAGGCTCGATTTTTGTTGGGGCTTATACGCCAGAGTCGGCTGGCGATTATGCCAGTGGTACTAATCATGTTTTACCAACTTACGGTTACTCAAAAGTTATTTCAAGTTTGTCGTTAGCCGATTTTTCAAGACGCTTTACCGTACAAGAAATAACAAAACAAGGCCTAGCTAATATTGCTGAATGCATTACTGAACTTACCGATGCTGAAGGTTTAGATGGTCACAAACGTGCAGTTACTATCCGTCTAGAAAAAAGCAGCTTGGAGCAATAAGTATGAAAGAAGTTGCTAATAAACTTGCCCGCGAAGAACTCATTGATATGGTGCCTTATCAATCGGCAAGGCGTTTGCACTCCAAAGGAAATTCTAGCGGAAGTGATTCATCGACAACGGCTACACAAAACAAGATTTGGCTCAATGCCAATGAAGCTTCAGGGCCGGGTGATTATCAAGTAAACAGTAACTGTATTAATCGTTACCCAGATTTTCAGCCTGAAAATTTAATGAATGCTTATAGTGCTTACGCTCAGTTAAGCACAGAAAACATTCTTGCAACTCGCGGCGCAGACGAAGGTATTGAATTAGTAATACGCACTTTTTGTAAAGCGTATCGAGACAGTATTTTAATCTGCCCTCCTACCTACGGAATGTATGCCATTAGCGCTGAAAACCATGGCGCCGGTATCGTTAAAGTACCGCTGATAGAGAACCAGCTTGATCTTGAAAGCATCAAAGCCCAAGTGGGTAAGGTTAAAGTGGTATTTTTATGTTCGCCGGGCAATCCAACCGGAAACTTATTATCCACAGACGCTATAAAATCCGTACTAGAAATGTTTGGCGACAACGCCATTGTGGTTGTTGACGAGGCCTACATTGAATTTAGCCCTGAAAACAGTACGGTAAGCTGGTTGAAAGAATATCCCCAATTAGTGGTACTGAGAACCTTATCAAAAGCATTTGCGCTTGCGGGCTTGCGCTGCGGTTTTACTCTAGCAAATAGCGATATTATTACTATGCTCAGTAAAGTGATTGCACCTTACCCAATTTCGGCCCCAGTTGCCGAGATTGCCAGTAATTCCTTGGCTAAAACAGGGCTGGAGCAAGTGAGAATTCGCGTACAAGAAACCATAATGTTACGACAACAATTATCTGCTTGGTTAACCGAGCAAATATGGTGCGAAAGCGTTTATGTGAGTGATGCTAATTTTGTTTTATTCAAAACAGCAACGGTTGAGTTCAAGAACTTTATTTTCGATTGCTTAAAAGCGCATGGGATATTAATTCGTGACCAATCAAAACAGCTGCAATTAGAAAACTGTTTACGCATCAGTATCGGCAGTGAGCGTGAGTTATCACTATTAAAACAAACAATTACCCTAGCCTTCAACAAATAACAAGAGCTATACCGAGAGCATTATGAACAAACAAAATATATTATTTATCGACCGTGACGGCACATTAATTGAAGAGCCAATAACTGATAAACAAGTCGACACTTTAGAGAAGCTCGTTTTTGAGCCTAACGTATTACCCGTTTTGTTATCGCTGCAAAAGAAAGGTTTCCGCTTAGTCATGGTGTCTAATCAAGATGGTTTAGGCACTGACAGCTACCCGCAAGCTGACTTTGATTTACCTCATGACAAAATGATGGATATATTTTCATCACAAGGTGTCGTATTTGATGAAGTGTTGCTTTGCCCACACTTTGACGAAGACAATTGTAACTGTCGCAAACCAAAACTAGGGTTAGTTAGTGATTACTTACAGCAAGGTAAGGTTAACTTCGAAAAATCTTATGTTATTGGCGACCGCGAAACCGATATGCAATTAGCCGCTAACATGGGTATTCAAGGTATTAAGTACGATAGAGCAACGCTCAATTGGGATGTTATAGCCGAGCAATTACTGACACAGCAGCGCGAAGCAAAAGTCGTACGTACCACTAAAGAAACTGATATTCATGTTGCGGTTAACTTAGATAAAGTTGGCTCGATAAATATCAATACTGGTTTAGGATTTTTTGACCATATGCTTGAACAAATTGCTGCTCACGGTGGTTTTTCAATGGACGTTCACGTTGATGGCGATTACCACATCGACGAACATCACAGCGTCGAAGATACGGCTTTAGCTTTAGGGCAAGCCTTAAGAAAAGCATTGGGTGATAAGCGTGGTATTGGCCGTTTTGGTTTCGTACTGCCGATGGACGAATGCCGCGCAGAATGCTCAATAGATTTATCAGGCAGACCCTGGTTAGAGTTTGACGCAGAATTTACCGATAGCAATGTCGGTAAAATGTCGACACAAATGGTCTCTCATTTTTTCCGCTCGCTCGCTGATTCAATGGCAATTACCTTGCACCTATCAACAACGAAAGGCAATTGTCATCACCAGGTAGAAAGCTTATTTAAAGTATTTGGCCGAGCGTTACGCCAAGCTATTACCGTAAAAGGTGATGTGCTACCTAGCACAAAAGGAACACTATAATGTCAACGGAGAAAGTGTCTGCACAGAAATCGCCTACGAATAATGTAGCAATAAACGTTATTGTTGATACCGGCTGTGCAAATTTATCTTCGGTTAAATTTGCTGTTGAGCGTTTGGGCTTTAAAGTATTAATCACTGATGATATCGACATCATTAAAAATGCCAACAAAGTGATACTGCCCGGCGTTGGTACTGCTAAGCATGCAATGAAAAACATTATCGATAAAGGGCTAGTTGAAACACTGAAAAACCTAACTCAACCGGTTTTGGGATTTTGTTTAGGCATGCAATTAATGTGTAGATCTTCGGTTGAGAGCAGCACTGGCGATATTGTCGAGTGTCTAAATATCATACCTACCGATATCATTCCATTAGATGCGAAAGAACTTCGTTTACCGCACATGGGTTGGAATACCTTGACTACAGTCAGTAATCATCCAGTATTTTCAGGCATTTCCCTTGGCGATTACTTTTATTTTGTCCATAGTTTTGCCGCATCGGTAAGTGAGTACACAGTTGCCTCTTGCCAATATGGCAGTGAATTTTCAGCGGCAATAGCCAAAGATAACTTCATCGGCTGCCAATTTCACCCTGAACGTTCAAGCGAACTAGGCAGTAAAATTATTAAGAACTTTTTGGAGTTACCAACAATATGATGATCCCAGCAATCGATTTAATCAATGGTCAAGTCGTGCGATTATTTCAGGGTGATTATACCCAAAAGACTCATTACCAAACGACCGTCCAAGAGCGCCAACAAGCCTATGCAAACTCGGGCGCAACGGTTATGCATTTTGTTGACTTAGATGGCGCTAAAGACGCAACTAAACGCCAGCTTGAAACCTTAAAAACAGTTGTTAAGCATCCAACAATGACCATTCAAGTAGGTGGTGGTGTTCGATGTGAAGACGACGTTAAACAATTATTAGCACTTGGCGCTGACCGAGTAGTAATAGGTAGTTTAGCAATTAAGCAACCTGAATTAGTTACGCAGTGGTTAAAAAAATACGGCTGTGAAAAAATCGTTTTAGCACTTGATATAAAAATTGATGCCGCTGGTAATAAAACCTTACCGACTCATGGCTGGATTGAAGACAGTGGTGTGAATCTTGAAGATCTACTCGCTCAATATCAAGATGCAGGTATTAAACACGTATTATGTACCGACATCAGTAAAGATGGCACACTTACAGGCACTAACGTAAATTTATACAGTGAAGTCTGTGCTAAATATCCTGATATCGACTGGCAAGCATCTGGTGGTATTGGCAGCCTTGAAGATATTAAAGCACTTATTCCAACAGGTGTTAGTGGCGTTATTTTAGGTCGTTCTTTACTTGAAGGTAAATTTACGCTTGAGGAGGCTATCGCATGTTGGCCAAACGTATAATTCCATGCTTAGATGTTCGTGATGGCAAAGTCGTAAAAGGCGTGCAATTTCGTAATCATGAAATAATTGGCGATATTGTTCCCCTTGCACAAAAGTACGCAGCTGCAGGTGCTGACGAGTTAGTTTTCTATGATATTACCGCCAGCTCGGATGATAGAGTTGTAGATAAAAGCTGGGTGAGCCGTATTGCAAAGGTTATTGATATTCCGTTTTGCGTCGCAGGTGGTATAAAAACCGAACAAGACGCAAAAGAAATATTAATGATGGGCGCAGATAAAATTAGTATCAATTCCCCTGCTTTACGCGACCCAGACTTAATTACCCGTTTAGCTGATGTTTTTGGTAAACAATGTATTGTCGTTGGCATAGACAGCTTTTTTTCCGAAGAAACGGGCGTCTACCAAGTTTATCAATTCACCGGTGATGAAACCCGTACTCAACAAACAAAGTGGACCACGTTTGACTGGATACAAGAGGTACAAAAACGTGGCGCAGGTGAAATAGTGTTAAATTGCATGAACCGTGATGGTGTTCGTCAAGGTTATGATATTGAACAATTACGAAAAGCACGTGCCGTTTGTAATATACCGCTAATTGCTTCAGGCGGTGCCGGTGAAATTTCACACTTTACCGATGTATTTCAACGAGCCGATGTCGATGGAGCCTTAGCCGCCAGTGTTTTTCATAAAGGTATTATTCCCATGAATGAGCTAAAGCAAACTTTAAAAAATCAAAAAGTAGAGATCAGATTATGCTAGTTACCCTAGAGAACATTAAGACCTTAGCTTGGGATAAAATGGCAAATTTAATTCCCGCTATTATTCAACATCAAGATACTGGCGCAATACTCATGCAAGGTTTTATGAATGCGGAATCGCTTGCTCAAACAATAACAACGGGCAAAGCCACTTTTTTTAGTCGTTCAAAACAAGCACTTTGGGTGAAAGGCGAAACTTCGGGTAACTTTTTAAATGTCAGCCAAGTTTTAAGCGATTGCGATAACGACAGCTTACTTATTGCATGTCGACCTATCGGCCCTAGTTGCCACTTAGGCACCGAATCTTGCTTTCCAGAACAACGACTGACTCAACAAAATTTTCTCAGCGAATTAGAGCAAGTTATTTCCAGTCGTAAAGGCGACGATCCGGAACAAAGCTATACCGCGCACTTGTTTTCACGAGGCACGACGAAAATAGCCCAAAAAGTGGGAGAAGAAGGCGTAGAAGTTGCCCTTGCGGCCGTAGCTGAAACTAAAGAAGATTTACTCGGTGAATGTGCTGACTTGTTTTATCACACCTTAGTATTGCTACAAGACCAAAACATTGAAATGTCAGAAGTTATGGCCGTTTTACAGAAACGTCATAATAAATAACCTCTGAATTAATAATTAATGAAGTAAAGCCGCTAATCAATTTAACGCAAATGAGCGGCTTAACTTTTATCGAATATACGTTATAATTAATCTGTAATTTACTCATTAAGAAGGATCTTTAACAAAACAAGCAAGCAATAAATTTGCAGGTGTTACATGTTAAAATTTCCCTCCAATTACCTTTCTTTTTTTATTATTGCATTATTGATGCAAGTTTCATTTTATACCCCTAACTCCCGAGCTGAAGCTATTCTAATTTATATTCGTGATGATGTGTATGAAGATTACCTTGAATTTGTTGACGGACGAGATGTACTTACGATTGATGATTTTTCAGGGCAAACTATTCGTCGTGATGTTGTCGACATGATTATCGCTCAACAAGCCCTTAAACTTGGAGGATTTAGGCACACTTTTAAATATGCCTCAGGAAAAGTAAATTTTCGTAACACTAAGTTGTTAGAACTTGGGCGATTGCTGATCAGTTTCGACTCTTACTGGCTAACTGACGCTAAAGCGCTCACTGATAAAGTCTACATTTCAGCGCCGGTAATTCGCATTGGAGAATATATAGCAGGCATTTATACGAGTCCGAAGAACAAGGCCGTATTGGCCATTAATGAACTAAGTGACTTGCAAGAGTTCACGGCTGTCTCTACACCTAAATGGCGAACGGATTGGCACACCTTACAGTCATTACCTTTAAAAGAGCTTGTACAAGAAAATGAATGGCTAAGCCAAGCTCGCATGGTAAATTTAGGATGGATAGATTTTCTGCTTATGCCCTTTAATTCGACCACTGACAAATCATTTATCATGGACAAAATTCACTTAGTCCCTGTAAACAATGTTGCCATACAACTTACTGACAGCCGTCATTACGTTATCAGTGCGAAACATATTTATGGAAAACAAGCGCTAACGGCCATAAATTTAGGATTATCCTTACTAAGAAAAGACAAGCGTATTATTCGTGCCTATACTCAAGCCGGATTCTTCATAAACACTCAAACAATCAAAATACTGAATAAAAAATAGTGCAAGATATTTGAATGATGTTTTCCTCCTCCCCCACCTTTGTTTTATTGTACTAGAGAGTATTTAGTAAAAAGTTCTACCCGTAATATTGACAATTTTCTTAAAGCGAGTATATTTCGCCTCCAGTTAACGGATGCCTATAAAAAGCTAAGGAATAGCAATGTTTAAATACTGGTCAATAAAACGCTACGGTACAAAACTCCTCCCTGCTCTCGTGAAACGCTTTGGTATAAAGGACAGTTATTCTGCTTCAGAAATACGTTCGACTATATTTACAAAAAATTTCTCTCCTAAGTATTTACCTTTAGGGTATATATTATTTCTTGACGATATTTCATTAAAAGAAACCATGTATGTTGAATTTCCACAGATCAATGTTTCTGAGTATCGCAAGGAAATTTTAAATTATTTAGACAGTAAAAGTTATAATGGCTATTTACAGGTTTTACATAGAGCTATATAAAGTTAGTAAGCTTTACCTGCAAAGAAAATCATGAAAAAATAACAGCGAGATTTTTAAACAGGTATTAACATGGTCGTTTCTTGGCAAGTAAAACATTTTCATCAACTATCTGTCGATGAACTTTATGATATTTTAAAATTACGCATTGACGTTTTTGTTGTAGAGCAGACCTGTTACTACCCTGATCTTGATAACATCGATAGACACCAAGACACAATTCATCTCTTTTGTTACCAAGAAGGAAAAGTTTCGGCTTATTTACGTATTTTAGCTAAAGGTCAAAGCTATGATGAATACATTTCGATTGGAAGAGTAATAGTTGCAGATCAAGCGAGAGGTACAGGCCTAGGACATAAACTAATGGCTGAAGCATTAAAGTTAAGTCAAAGGTACTTCCCTGAAGATATCATTAAAATTTCAGCACAAGAGCACCTTGAAAGCTTTTATAATAAACATGGTTTTGAACGTATATCTGCAATGTATTTAGAAGATAATATTCCGCACATCGCCATGTTGCAAACGTAACTCAACTAAAAGCTAACTGATAAATAAACGAATATTCTCAATAGCTAAAATTAGCAAAACAATAAATAAGGATATCATTCCTATTTGGCGTTGTTTAGAGACTCCAGATGATTTTGTTAAACCTACCGCATGTAAAATACGGCCAATAAATAAAGTCGCGCCCAATACGTGTAACCACAATGGACTTGCGCCATTCATTTCATATATTCCTAATAATAACAATGCGAGTGGAATATATTCAGAAAAATTACCATGCACTCGAATCGCTTTGGCTAACATTTCGTTACCACCATCACCTATGCCAGTTTTGTATTGATAACGTAAACGAATGATATTTATTGATAAGGCAATTAATAATACGGTCAACAAACCAGCATACAGCCCTGTTATGGATAAACTTACTAACATTTAATTTCTACTTATATTGATGAGTGTATATAGCGATAGATTACTGCTTCATTGTTGATATTGACAGTGCCTAAAGGGTAATTTATTAGGCAAAAAATGCCAGAGATGAGTTTTGCCTTATTTAAAAACAAAAAAAGTTCGCCGCAGCGAACTTTTCATTAGTCATTATATAGTTATAAAAACTGGACAATAACGCTCTAGAATAACTTAAGTTAGTTTTTCAGTAATTAAAGCACTGACTTCATCAACAGGTTTAGTGCCATCAATGGTTAAGTATGAACAAGCCTCAGCTTTTGCTTCATTTTGGTAATACGCCACGAGTGGTTTAGTTTGTTCGTGGTAAATACCTAAACGTTTACGTACCGTTGATTCTTCATCATCAGGACGAATAGATAAAGCCTCACCTGTATCATCATCTTTACCTTCAACCTTTGGTGGGTTGTAAACAAGGTGATAAACACGGCCAGAGCCAGCATGAACTCGACGTCCCGCCATACGGTCAACAATCACTTCATCGGGTACTTCAAACTCAATCACACTATCAACTGAAACGCCGTTCTCTTTCATTGCATCAGCTTGTGGAATAGTACGAGGAAACCCATCAAGTAAAAAACCTGCTTTGCAGTCTTCTTGCGCAATGCGTTCTTTTACCAAACCGATAATTAAATCGTCAGAAACTAACTGGCCTGCATCCATTACTGCTTTTGCTTTTTTGCCAAGCTCAGTACCCGCTTTTATTGCAGCACGTAACATGTCACCAGTGGAAATTTGTGGGATACCAAATTTAGCCATTAGGAATTGTGCTTGAGTGCCTTTACCAGCGCCCGGAGCACCTAATAAAATAATGCGCATAAAATATTGCCTTATAAGTTTAATATACTGATTGGGCTGTTGTACTGAACTATAATGTACAGCTAATACAACAGCCAAATGAGTATCTTTTGAATGAGCAACACTATACAAGTTCAGTTGTAGTCTAACAAGTAGCATTAGGTCTCTATCATCAAAAAAGGGGCAAAATAGCCCCTTTTTCTACTAAAGTCTAAGCGAATAAATAGAAATATTACTTAGTTAGACTCAACATCAATTTGTTCAAACGTGCCACAAAGCTAGCAGGGTCTTTTAAACTACCGCGCTCTGCCAACATTGCTTGTTCAAATAAAACTTCTGTCCACTGGTTAAACATCTCATCATCAGTTTCATCCGCTACATGTTTTACTAGCTCATGTTCGCCGTTGATTTCAAAAATAGGCAATGAATCAGGTACTTCTTGTCCAACTGATTGCATAAGTTTCATCATTTGACTGCTCATGTCATGTTCATCTGCCACAATACAAGCGGGTGAATCAGTTAAACGCTGAGATAATTTAACATCTTTCACTTTGCCTTCAAGCGATGCTTTAATACGTGTTACAACTGTATCAAATTCTTGCTCAAGTTTTTCTTGCGCTTGTTTTGTTTCTTCATCGTCCATATCGCCAAGGTCTAAACCACCACGAGTGACCGACTGTAATTGCTTGCCGTCAACTTCTGTTAAGTGGCTAACTAACCATTCATCAATGCGGTCAGACATTAATAATACTTCAATGCCTTTTTTGCGGAAGACTTCTAAATGCGGGCTGTTTTTCGCCGCTTCAAAGCTGTCAGCAACAACATAATAAATTTTGTCTTGTCCTTCTTTCATACGTTCTACGTAATCAGGAATTGAAACACTTTGTACTGTAGTATCGTTTTCTGTTGAAGCAAAACGTAATAACTTAGCAACTTGTTCTTTATTAGCCTGATCTTCAGCAGGACCTTCTTTAAGTACCTGACCAAATTCATTCCAGAAGACTTGGTATTGCTCTTTATCTTTCTTGCCTAATTTCTCTAACATCTTAAGTACACGTTTTGTACAACCTTTACGGATTGCTTGTGTAATTTTGTTGTCTTGTAGAATCTCACGAGAAACGTTTAATGGTAAATCATTAGAGTCTAATAAACCTTTTACGAATCGTAAGTAGGTTGGCATAAATTGTTCAGCGTCATCCATGATGAAAACTCGTTGAACAAATAATTTCAAACCATGTTGTTTCTCACGATTGTGCATATCAAATGGTGCTTTACTTGGAATATAAAGTAATGAAGTATATTCAGTTTTACCTTCTACTTTATTGTGCTCCCATAAAAGTGGGTCGCCAAAATCATGTGATACATGCTTGTAAAACTCTTTGTATTCTTCGTCGGAAACATCAGATTTTTCACGAGTCCAAAGCGCAGTAGCTTTGTTTACCGGTTCCCACAAAGCTGGTACCGCATCTTTTGCTTCGATAGCAGGTATTGTTACATTGCCTTCTTCGTCTTTAGCTTCTGCAACAGCTTCAACGGCTGGAACTTCTGCTGTTAGCATTTCAACAGAAACTGAAATGTGATCAGAGTATTTAGTAACGATTGACTTTAAGCGCCAGTCATCTGCAAACTCTTTCTCTTCTTCTTTTAAGTGAAGAATAATGTCGGTGCCGCGATTCGCTTTTTCAATTGTAGCAGTAGTGAATTCACCTTCACCAGCACTTGACCATTCAACACCTTCAGAAGCAGATACACCTGCTCCACGAGATCGTACAGTTACTGAGTCAGCAACGATAAACGCTGAGTAGAAACCAACACCAAACTGACCAATGAGTTGAGAATCTGAAGCCTGATCACCAGAAAGCTGTGAGAAAAACTCAGCCGTTCCTGATTTTGCAATCGTACCTAAATGGTCAACGATTTGGTCATGTGTCATGCCAATACCATTATCAGAAATAGTAAGAGTATTGTTTTCTTTATCACAACTTACGCGTACCCGTAAATCGCCATCCCCTTCGTATAAAGTATCATCTGAAAGCGCTTTAAAGCGTAATTTGTCAGCAGCATCGGCAGCATTTGATACTAACTCACGTAAGAAAATTTCTTTGTTTGAGTAAAGTGAGTGGATCATTAATTTGAGTAACTTAGCGTTATCCGTTGCAAACTGATGGTTTTCTTTTTGGCCTGTTTCTGACATTTGGAATACTTCCTAGGTTTATCGGTGTTTTAAAGCGAGTTTTCATAAAATGATGCTCGCGTTGATAGATAACATGTGGGGTTAGGAGAAATTATTTCAAGGGAGATTTAACTTTCTTGAAGAAATAATTTTTAATCAACGCTTTAAATCTAGCATTTGGCTAACGTAAATATCCTTGAGTCAGCCTAAAAATGAGTAATTAGCAGTTTTTTTTTCTGTTAAAATTGAACAAAAAATTAAGTAGAGTAGTTTTTACGTCCAGACAATGCGTGCGATAAAGTATTACCATCGACATACTCCAGCTCGCCACCAACAGGGACGCCATGTGCGATACGTGAAATTTCCACTTCGTATTTTTTAGCCAGTTCAGCAATAAAGTGCGCGGTTGCTTCCCCTTCTACCGTAGGGTTTGTCGCTAAAATAACTTCTTTAAATTGATTACTCGCAAGCTGCGTCGCTAAAATATCTAAGCCTAAGTCATCAGGACCAATACCATCAAGTGGAGATAAGTGCCCCATTAAAATAAAGTATCTTCCTTGAAACTCACCAGTTTGCTCAATGGCCATAACATCTCCAGGGCTTTCAACAATACAAAGTTGCTCGTTAATATGTCGCTTAGGGTTTAGACAAATATCACAGGTTTCATCTTCAGTGAAATTACGGCATTGCGAACAATGGCCAATGTTTTCCATCGCTATTTTTAACGTTCCTGCCAATTTAGCCCCACCAATACGATTGCGTTCGAGTAAATGAAACGCCATACGTTGTGCTGATTTAGCGCCTACGCCAGGTAAACATTTAAGTGAATTAATTAATTCTTGAACTAACGGGCTAAATTTCATAACAACCTTAGGAATTGAGGGTTTAGTGTAAAAGCGACAGCAGTTTATCATTTGAATAATAAAACCAACATAAATTATTTCTCTCATCGAAAAATAATACGTTATGATGTGTTTAGAATAATAGTCATTATAGAAACGCCATGTTATCGAATATATTTATCACCCTTACGTTATTAATGCTTAGCGCCTTTTTCCTCTCACGGTATTTCACGCTACCCAAGAACATCTGGCTATTATTTATTGCACAGCCTTTGGTCATGGCCGCTTCACCGGTTATTGTTTTTATTGGTGGAATTTTATCAACCAGTATGGCAAGTGATCCTTCTTTAGTTACGCTACCTGTTACGGTAATGATATTAGGTGTGGCTTGTGGTGCTATTCCAGCAGCAATGCTTGCAAAAAACAAAGGACGACGCTTTGCTATTTTTAGCGGCTATAGTTGTGGCTTGCTCGCAACCCTCACAGCAATGGTGGCAGCACTAATCTCGAGTTTTGAACTTTTTGTATTTTCTGGATTATTGTTTGGTATAAGCACAGCGTTTATTCAACAATTGCGCTTTGCTGCAATTGAAAGCATAAAAGACGATAAAGATATTCCAACAGTTTTGTCGATATTAATGTTAAGTGGCATTTTTTCCGCCTTTTTAGGTCCGGAAATCGCAGTAGCCGCAAAAGACTGGTTAGTATCTCCACATGGCTATGCGGGTTCATTCCTAGTGTTAGCGGGTTTGATAGTTTGTGCAATGTTAATTATGTTGAATTTCAAAAATACCCATATAGATGATAAACAACAAACAGGAGAAGTTCGCCCGCTAACTGAAATAATCAAACAACCTATTTTCATAATCGCCATATTGTCAGCTGCACTTGGCTTTGCTCTTATGAGCTACCTGATGACAGCCACCCCCTTGAGTATGCATCAGATGCACGGTCATAGTTTAAACGATACTAAATGGGTGATTCAGAGCCATATAGCCGCGATGTTCATTCCATCGCTTTTTACAGCTTGGTTGGTAAAAAAAATGGGCTTAAAAAACTTAATGCTAATTGGCACCGTTATTTATGCTTTAGTGACAATAGTCGCTTTATCTGGTGAGCAAGTAATGCATTACTGGTGGGCACTTATTTTATTAGGTATTGGTTGGAATTTTTTGTTCTTAACAGGAACAACACTATTGCCACAAAGTTATAAGCCGAGTGAGCGACATAAGGTACAAGCGATTAATGATTTTATTATTTTTGGATTACAAGCGACTGCATCATTACTTGCTGGTTGGGTATTATTTAAAGCTGGCTGGCATACGGTCGTATTAACAAGTATGCCGTTTATCGCGATACTCTTTGCTGTGACATGGTTTTATTATCTAAAAGAAAGAAAAAGAGCTGCACAAATAGCAGCTCAATCTTGTACTAACGAATAACCTCAGATAACAATTAAAGATTATTATCGTTATCTGAAGTACCAAATCCGAGAGAAAAGGTTACATCTGTAGCGATTTCAAACTGTAAACCTGCTACCGCTTTGTAAGCGAGACCATGATCTTTTTCTTCGCCAAACAGCGTGCCATAATTTGTTTGTATTGCGCCAACACCTAATTCAACAAAGGGTGTAATTTTTTCACTAAAGCTCACATTTTTAAAACGTGAGGTTGCCCATATTCCTAAGGCTTCATAGTTTCCAGAAAAAGCTTGCTGAGATTGTAAGGCATTATTCATGTCATTCGATTCAATCACACCGCTAAAATGTGCTTTCGCGTATTTAATTGAAACTTCAGTGGATAATTCCCAATCCTGATTGAGTGTGTAATTTTTACCAAAACCGAATGAAATCTCAGGTACTAAATCAATGTCAACTTTACTCAGTTCCAGATTTGCTAAATCATTGTGATGCGATAAACCAAAACCAACAAAGCTATAAGTATCTTCATCTGCTGCTAGGGTAGAAAAGCTCATAAGTGTGCTAGTTATCGCCGTACTTAAAATTAATGCTAAATATTTTTTCATCATCATTCCTTGTTTATTCATCTGATTGATAGCGTAAAAGATCACCCGGCTGACATTCCAGTACATGGCATATAGCTTCAAGCGTTGAAAATCGTATTGCTTTCGCTCGACCACTTTTAAGTACCGATAAGTTCTGTGGGGTAATGCCCACCGCTTGTGCGAGCTCATTTAATTTCATTTTTCGTCTTGCTAACATTACGTCTAGCTCAATAACCATTGCCACTAAATCACCAATTCCTGTTCTTGGTGTAAGCTGGTTGCTTCACTCATTACCCAAGCAATAACATATATCACTAAGCCGATTAATAAATACCTTAACTCGTCTGAGCCGACACTCATATAAATTGATAGAGTATCGGAAGCCCCAGTAAACCTTAACGTTAGGCTAACAAGCAAAGGATAAAAGAGTTTTAAGATAAGCCAGCCTAACAAAACAGTGCCAACATTTTTTATGCATTGAATGTTCTCAACAGTAAAAACCAAGCCCCTTTGATACAAACCGAATAATTTAAATAACAACAAATAAATAAGAAGGCTTGGTACTAATTCAGCACTTCCTAAAATAAGTAAAGCATTAAAACCTTCGTCTGTTAAAGCTTGAGCCATGTTTCCCCAACTGCCGGAGAAATCTACATTTACCGCAGAGGAAAAATAAGTAAATTGCTCAGAAAGCTGATAAGTACCGTCTTGGTTTTCCGCTGATATTACTAAAAGTGCATAAACACCAACTTGCATGATGATAAAAAGTGCGACTAAGGCGCGCACTATTTTACTGACCTTTCGTATTCGATCGTGCTGTAACATAAAACCTAATAACCTGAATATATTTATAAGGCTAACTTACCATATAAAAATTAAATAACAACAAAATACTATCGATAAACGATAAATAGCTATTGATTATTGAATTAACCCCCTTATTTACTTCCTACATTTAATAACTGAGAATGTTGAATAAAAAATTATGGTACTGCTTGTCCATTTCTAGCTTCAAGTAATCGATACCAATCTTCACGACTGTAATTTAACTCAAGGGCTTGCTTAGCAGCGATAATACGTTCCGGAGTTGTCGAGCCTACAATAGGGAAAATACCAGCAGGATGCTTTAATAACCAAGCTAAAATAACTTGCCATGGTCGACAATTATATCGCTGTGCTTGTTCGCTTAACTCGTTAGCAATACGATGTTCATCTTCAGGTGAAAAAGCATTTCCCCAGGCTGGATATGCAACTCCACCTAATGGGCACCAAGCTATGGGTGATATCTTATGCTGTTGACACTGATCTAAAGTACCATCATGGAGTGCGTTAATATTATGGATATTAATTTCTACTTGGTTAACTAACAAAGGTAAATCTAATGCACTTTGTAACATGGAAACTTGCGATGGTTTAAAGTTACTCACGCCAAAATGTGCAACTTTTCCACTTGCTTTAAGCTGTCTAAATGTATCGGCTACTTCATGAATATCAAATAAATAATCTGGGCGATGAAGCAAAAACATATCTAGTTGCTCTATCTTCAAACGTTTCAGAGACCCTTCAACGCTCGACAATAAATACTCTTTGCTAAAGTCATAACGTGTGGGTGCATAAGCGTTCTCATCATTTCTTGGACGAATACTTGCTTTAGAAGTAATGACCATTTCATTTCGCAAATGCGGAGATTTTTGAAGCAGCTCTCCAAATAATTGTTCACTTGCCCCACCGCCATAAATATCTGCGTGGTCAAAATGAGAATAACCCGCATCAATCGCGCTATAAACGGCCTGCTTGCCTTTATCTAAATCATTTGATGATTGATCTCCTGCAATTCTCATACAACCGTATATTAATCTCGAAGATTTCAGTTCACTTTTTCCTAAACAATCATTCTTCATTACAAATTTACTCTCGTTTTATCGTTAATTGACTGACATAATAGCGACTTTATAGTCGTTGTTCATCATAAATGCATTCATTGCATACGTATAAATAAGGGTTTTTCATTGCAACATTTTATTTGGGATATTGATCCCGTATTACTTTCCGTTGGCCCACTTACTATTCACTGGTATGGCGCCCTGTTTGCTGTGGCAATATTGTCTGGCTTGCAAGTAATGAAGTACGTCTACCAAACAGAAAACAAACCACTTGAAGCACTCGATAACTTATTAATGTATGCGGTGTTTGGTATTGTCATTGGTGCTCGCTTAGGTCATTGTTTTTTCTACGATCCACAATACTACTTTTCGAACCCTCTAAAAATATTAGCAATTTGGGAAGGAGGTCTTGCCAGCCACGGTGGTGGTTTAGGACTTATTCTTGCCATAGGTTTATATGTTAGAAAATATAAAGATAACTATTTATGGTTACTCGACCGTTTAGCTATTTGTACCGCACTTTTTGGTGTGTTTGTACGTTCAGCAAACTTCGTTAACTCTGAAATATTAGGCGTTGCCAGCGATGCACCATGGGCAATAATTTTTGCTCGCATTGATAATATACCCCGCCATCCTGCTCAACTTTATGAAGCCTTTGCCTATTTGCTTATTTTTATTATTATATTTAGCATTTATAAAAAATCAAAAACTAAAACACCTCAGGGTTCATTATTAGGTTTATTCTTAATTTTAACCTTTACCGCTAGGTTTTTAATAGAGTCAGTAAAAGTTAAACAAGCAGCGTATGACTCGATATTGGCATTAAATACCGGGCAAATGTTGAG
>MAAB01029687.1_pt1 | contig 25053 bp, 16 predicted proteins | sample 1115991 | NCBI WGS metagenome assembly MAAB01 (sample SAMN04961124, study PRJNA320927) | seawater metagenome | isolation source: sample BD02T18 sea water enriched with oil for 18 days | place: USA:Gulf of Mexico | collected 2013-07-27
TATTAATGGTGCCGACTGCCGGAATCGAACTGGCGACCTACTGATTACAAGTCAGTTGCTCTACCAACTGAGCTAAGTCGGCACTACATTAAGTGGTGCGAATTCTAGTGTAATGTTTTACGCCTTGCAATAGCTAAATTCAAATATTTTGCACTTTTTTCATCTTTATTGTTTGTTTGATGGTTTTTCATTCAAAGGAAGGTTGTTTTTACTACGTAGTGACTTGTTAGAGCAAATCCATTCAGTGATTTTCCACGTAGCGAGAACTGAGAGCCTTAGAAATGAGGTGTTAGTTGAAGAGAATCGTTAAACTGGGAAATATATTGATTATTCTCTAATAAGCTGAATCTATGTTGCATCCTTGATAAAAAAAAACTATATAAATTTGATTTGTTATGGCTCTTTTAACATTGCGCTGAAGTGACAATAAATTTAATAACATTAGCCTTAATCATAGCTAAAGTACAAACTCCGACATTAAATCAATATCGGAGTTTGCCTTCTAACTTTTCAAAGCCAATTTATTGACTATACTGCTTACCCTATATAGTAGTGCTATTTCTAACCTCAAACATTCTAGCTTAATGTGATAAAGAGGAAGCAGGTAAACCGCCTAATTGTCCTGCTGACATTTGTGACATTATTGGTGTCTGTTGCTCAACTTGTGCTCTAGCTGCTGCGGATGTTAATGCTCCAACTGATTTATTTCTTGCTCTTACCATAGGTGCCGGAATAATACGGCCTTTTACTTTAGGCTCTGGGGCAAAGTTAGCTGATGATTTACCCAATAAACGGGTATGAATACAAGATCTGATTTCTTCTAGGGTATAATTTGCTTTTACTTTAATACGTAGATGCGGAATCGATGCAGCCTCTAAACTACCACTAACAAACCAATCTTTTTTGATTTTATAACCTCGCCCCTGCGTATCGACTAAATCAATAGCACCCAGTAGTTTCATCGTGCTACGGTCACAGATAACAAAGTCCAAGTACTTAGTTTCAGCACTTTTTGCTGCTGTTTGACTGGCTCTACTTGAGACACCATTACGTATTGTTACCACATCACTCAGCCTAACACGGTTCAATACACGGTATTTAGACCCTAGAGCTTGCTCTACTAGGTTTTGGAAGTTTTTTTCTGCGGGTGTAAAAATGGCTTTTTTACTATCAAACGGAAAAGGAAAGCTATTGTCATTTAAACGACTTGCTAACACAGCAACAATTACCACTAAGGTAATTAAGGCAAATAATATCAATTCCATACATTTCTCCAGCGATTCAAATTCTTGACGCTTTCTCTGATTCAGAGAATAAGCGCACTACTAAGCCTGAATTAAGCAGAATACGTGCCAAAGAGTGATATTTCGAAAAGTTTTTACAAGGGGAAGTTTATTTACTTTATTTGAATTCATCTTTACAAAAATATTGATTCAAGCGGTAGATGCAGCATCAAACAACTGCATCTAGCTAGAGAGTTACTATTAATAACCTAGGCTGGGTACTTTTCCTCTAACGCTTGGTAAAGTTGTTGTTGAAAATCTTCTGCACTAGTATCTAAGGTAGTCACTAATTTTGCTAGTACCTCATTATCTTCTTCACCATGCCATTCTTTAATATAACTACCTTCTTTATAACCGTGATCTTGACGGAAAAAGTTGAGGGTATTTTTACCAACATATTGTCTGAATAATTCATGTAAATCCATATTCATTAACGACATACAGTCGGCTAACGCCTTAGCATCAAAGGCTTTGTTGGTGACAGCAGCAGAAGCTAAATTTTCTAACGCTATTTTAAAGTCACTTTCTGCAGTGCCTTGATGTAATTCTTTAGCAAGCTCACTCGCAATTAATTCAGCGCTATCACCAGACAATAAACGTAGGCTTAAACCAAAGTGAAAAATATCGACCAGTTCTAATTGCACTTGAGCGACGTCAATTTCTTGATGTTTCCACCACTTCCAACCATGATGATCTAACATCTCAGCACATTCTACCCAAATGGCACGATACCATTCATAGCCATTCTCCCGCCATGTATCACTAACACGACTATTCATCGCATCTTGCATAACCAGCATTTGGCTAATTTGTTTTTCAGCTAAAGAAAGTGCGGTTGATAGTTTTTCGCTCATGTATTTCTCAAATAATAAAGTCTGTATTGTTATTTTGCCGTAGCTGATAGCTTGTGACAAGTATTTGCTGTTTGTTTTGCTTAAAGAAGCACTTTATGGCTATATTAGTTAGGTAAATCTATTCTCCCTTTGCTTCTTGTTTTCCTCGCATTAAGTAAACGAGTTAGTCCAAGGAGAGCTCCATGAAAGAAATAGAAAGTTCATTACTACTAAGCTCCGTCATTGATCTCATTGATGATCTTATTTTCTATAAAGATAAACATTTCAAATATATTGGTTGTAATGCCGCTTTCCTTAGCTTTATCGGTAAAACCTCTGCAGAGCTTATTGGCAAAGATGATTTTGAGTTATTTGAGCATAATGTAGCTAGTCAGTTTAGAAAACACGATAAACTCATGCTCGCAGAAGGAAAAATCAGGTCTAATGAAGAATGGGTTACCTACCCTGATAATAAAAAAGTCTACTTGTTAACTAAAAAAATCCCTTTTGTTTATGACGGCATCAACACTGGGATTTTAGGTATTAGTCGAGATATTACTTTATTAGAGAAAGCCAACCAAAAGTTGCAAGAGCAAACTTTGCTCGACGAGCTCACACAGGTTAAAAATAGAAAAGCCTATAACCTTAAAATTAAATCGCTACTCGCAGTTTACGAACGCTATCAAACTCCTTTCTCGATCATCAGTATAGACATTGATGACTTTAAAGATATTAATGATAATTTTGGTCATGACATGGGTGATACTGTATTACGAAATTTTGGTGCGCTTCTCGAAAAAAACATTAGAGAAACCGACCATCTGTTTCGAATTGGCGGTGAAGAATTTGTTATCTTATCAGAATCAAAAACTAAGGTGGATGCTATTCAATTAGCCGAGAAGTTACGGCAAATTGTGGCTTTTACTGAGCTACTTTCAGAAATAAAAGTCACCATCAGCTTAGGGATCTGTGAAGTCTCTTTGGGTGATAGCCCAAACTCAATTGCTAAGCGAGTCGATAAGTTGCTTTATGAAGCTAAGTCAGATGGAAAAAACAAAGTGATTTATCATTCAAAAAAATAAATCATGAAATGCATTAGTTGACGTGATTAATATACTTATTAACTGAATAGTTTTTTCCTTACCATAGCTCGGTAGTCTTTTGGTGTTATATGTAAGTCTTTCTTAAATAGACGTGTTAAGTGTCCTTGGTCTTGATAGCCAACCTGATCTGCTATTTCTTGTATAGTTAAATTACTCGATGCCAACAATTCTTTGGCTGTTTCAATTCTTAGTTGCTGCCAGTACTGCGTAGCACGAACACCTGTTGCAGCTTTGAATCGACGCGTGAAAGATCGTTGGCTCATACCAAACTGCTTGGCAATTTCTGTTAGCGTTAATTCAGTCGTTAAATTTGTGCGCAACCAAAATTGAATTTCAGCTATCAATTCATCAGCGTGTCTATCTCCTGCCCCTTCTAGATAACGCTGTTCTTCATATGGCTTACGTATTTCGTGGGAAAAGTTACGCTCAACATTCTGTGCCGCTTCTTTGCCATAGTGCTGAGCAATGAGATGGACAATAATATCAGCGAGTGCATTTAAGCTTGCAGCACAATATATACGTTCAGATTGGGTGATAAAAAAGTCAGGTTTTAAATCAACTTGCGGATAATCTCGCTTAAATTGCTCAACATAGTGCCAATGTGTAGTAGCAGAGTGATTATCCAATAAACCAGATTCCGCCAAAAAACACACGCCTGTACCAACACCAATAATCGTGCTTCCCTGCTGCCAACACTGTTTTAACCAAGCAACTAGTTTTTTATGATTTTTTATAACAGGGCGCGGGTTTCGCCATAAACTCGGCACAATAATGATATCAGGCAGCACTGACTTAGCCACTAACTCACTATCAAGTGTTATATCTGCAATCATGGTAATGCCCGCACGAGATTTTATATTAACCGCTGATTCACTTAAAAATTGTGTGTTAAGTGCTAATACCGATTTATCATAACGTCTAGCAAAGGCTTCGCCGGCGAGTAACATCTCAACAGGTAACGTGACCCCTGTGGCTAAAACATGCGGATAAATAAGTAAATTTACGATTAATTCATCTGTTTTAATACGCTTATTAGACATAATTTATTCCCTACACATCACTTGTGGCCATTATAGCATGAGACAAGGCCGTTTTGGCTCATTATTATTTTGTGGAGCCATTAGAATAGACTCCATCAAGCGCAATACTAATATTTTGCATTTATTCAAATTCTTTAAGTGGATTATCACATGACTCGTTTACCTTTAATTATTGGCATGGGCGGTATTAATGCTTCAGGTCGCACTTCATTTCATCAAGGATTTCGACGTATAGTAATCGACAAGTTAACGGCACAAGCTCGCCAAGAAACCTTTGTCGGTTTAGCTAGCTTAATGAAAATTATCACCAAAAAAGGCGACACTTTAGTTGATGGTGACGGTAACCTTGTTTTAGCTGAAGAGATAGAAAGTAAATTTGGTCAACAAATACTTGCGGGTACCTTAATTCGTAAAATTGAAAAAAATCATTTTGATCCTGATGCGACACACTGGCATCAAAAAATGAAAGTCAGCCCTACAGATACACCTATTACATTTGAATTACGTGCGAAAGAATTACCTGTACCGGTACCTAGTTCATGGTTAGTGTCTGACCTTGGTAAAGGTAAGGTCTCTGTCGAAATTCCTGAGCAATTAACTTTTACTCACGATTCTTATCGAGATAACCCGATTAAAGCCGCTGGTCAATTCCCTACTGGATTTGAACCTACTGAGCTTTACAAGAGCCGAAACCATCCACGTGGTTTACAAGTAACAATTTTTGCCGCGACTGATGCTATTCGCTCTACCGGTTTAGCATGGGATGCTATTTTAGATAAAATTAGCCCTGATGAAATAGGTACTTACTCTGCTTCAATAGCAGGACAAATGCATGATGAGGGTTTTGGTGGCTTAGTTAAGAGTCGTTTAACTGGCTCTCGTGTGAGCACTAAGCAATTAGCGCTGGGCCTTAATACTATGTCTACCGATTTTATCAATGCTTACGTTACTGGCAATGTCGGCACGACGTTTACCAGCTCTGGGGCTTGTGCAACATTTTTGTATAACTTACGTGCCGCAACACATGACATGGCTGCTGGTCGAACACGAGTCGCTATTGTTGGTAGTAGTGAAACGCCTATTACCCCAGAGATGATTGAAGGTTTTGGCAACATGAGTGCATTAGCCAATGAAGAGGGGCTAAAAAAACTTGATGGTACTGATACTGCAGATCACCGACGAACTAGTCGTCCATTTGGCCACAATTGTGGTTTTACCATGGGTGAAGGCGCACAATTTGTTGTATTGATGGATGATGCTCTCGCACTAGAAATGGGTGCAAAAGTACTTGGCTCTGTTGCCGATGTATTCATTAATGCCGACGGTTACAAAAAATCGATTACAGCACCAGGCCCTGGTAACTATATTACGATGGCCAAATCAGTAGCTTTAGCCGAGCAAGTATTGGGCAAAGAAGCATTACAAGAACGTAGCTTTATTTTGGCGCATGGTTCTAGTACGCCACAAAACCGCGTTACTGAGTCATTAATTTACCATAAAGTTGCAGAATGCTTTAACATCGATAATTGGCCGGTTGCTGCACCTAAAGCGTATATCGGTCATACATTAGGCCCTGCTAGTGGCGATCAAATGGCGATGGCATTAGGTATTTTTAGCGACAATATTATGCCTGGTATTACCACAATTGATGAAGTTGCCGAAGATGTTCATAACGAACACCTAAATATTGCAACTGATCACTGGCATTGTCCAGATATGGACATTGCATTTATCAATTCTAAAGGCTTTGGTGGGAATAATGCTACTGCTACTGTTTTTTCTCCGAAAGTAAGTTTAGCCATGATGGAAAAGCGTTATGGCGCAGAGGCCATGGAAACCTATCAACAAAAATTAGTTGAAGTAGAAAAAGCCCAACAAGTTTACCGTGATAACGCTAATGATGGTCAATTCGATTTAATTTATAAGTTTGGTGAAGGCCTGATTAATGAAGCTGATATTGAGTTAACAAGCGACAGTTTAACTTTCGCTGAATTTAAGAACAGTATTGCACTACCTAATCAAAACCCGTTTGATGATATGGTCTAATACCAATCCAAGAAAGGTATTAGCTTGCTAATATAGCAAGTTAATACCTGATATGCTTTTGTCTTTCTTTTAAGTGAATAGTCGAGTCACTTCTGTTTCAACTGTAGAACTTCTAAACAAAAACAAGGAAAAATATGACTCGACTTCGCATCATTATTATCACCTTTCTCTCACTATCTGCCTTTGCTGCTAACTCACTCATCACCCGTTATGCGTTAGAGCAAACAGCAATTGATGAAGCCAGCTTTATTATGCTTCGAGTTGTTTCTGGAGCACTTTTCTTAGGATTATATTTAACGATAAAAAAAGATAAAAAAGTTTCACAAGGTGGTACTTGGTTTGCGGCTTTTGCTTTATTTATTTATGCGGTGAGTTTTACCTATGGTTATGGTTTGATCGCAGCGGGGACTGGTGCTTTATTGCTTTTTGGCTCAGTGCAAATAACCATGACAATTGCAGGCTACCGTGAAGGAGAACGACTAAATGTAATACAATTAGTCGGTTTTATTTTAGCCATTGCTGGGCTGGTGATTTTAATGCTGCCGGGCATTAGCGCACCTTCTTTAATAGGAGCATCCTTGATGTGTATTTCAGGAATCGCTTGGAGTATTTATACATTACAAGGCAGAGGAGCTAGAAACCCCGCCGCTAGCACTGCCGGTAATTTTATCAAAGCAGCCCCAATGGCAACACTGTTATGGCTCATGGTTTACCTGTCGACAAATAATACTATCTCATTAGCGAACACAGGCGTCATTTATGCGTTGCTGTCAGGTATTGTCACTTCGGGAATAGGATATATCATTTGGTATAGCGTATTACCTGAACTTAAAGCGACTCAAGCCGCCATTGTGCAATTAAGTGTCCCGCTCTTAGTCACATTGGCAGGTGCCCTATTACTGAGTGAGGCGATTACATTACGTATCGTGATCGCTTCTATAGCTATCTTAATCGGTACCATTCTAGTACTGTCTTTTAAACGTAAACATTAATCATACTTTTGCCTTCAATTGCTAGCATTATAGTATTGAAGAAGTAGTATCAAAAATGCCGCTTAAATGCACTCATGTTAACACCAACCAATAAAGCTGTACATAAAACCAGTAAACGATTTATACTTAAACCTTTGTTGTTTCTCACTAACACTTGGATATGGCTTGAAACTCTACATTGCCGAAAAACCGAGTTTAGGTCGCGCTATTGCTGCTGCATTACCTAAGCCACAAAAAAATCATAAAACACACATTGAGCTTGCAAATGGTGATGTGGTCAGTTGGTGTATTGGACATATTTTGGCGCAAGCAGATCCTGAAGACTATGATATTGAATTTAAAAAATGGCGCATGGAAAATTTGCCTATAGTGCCACAGGAATGGCAATTAAAACCAATAACACGTACTCGTTCACAACTCACTGTCTTAAGAAAATTGGTGAAACAAGCCGATGAAATTATTCACGCAGGCGATCCCGATAGAGAAGGTCAATTATTGGTTGATGAAGTCATTGATTACTTTAAATTATCAAAAACAAAAAAAACTAACATTAAACGCCTACTGATCAGCGATTTAAATTTACCTGCCGTCAAGCGAGCTCTTAGTTCACTAAAGCCTAATAGTGATTTTATGCCGTTATCTATTTCTGCTTTAGCACGCTCTCGCGCTGATTGGTTATACGGCATTAACCTCACTCGTGCTTATACTTTGCAAGGACAAAAAACTGGATATAATTCAGTATTATCTGTAGGTCGTGTGCAAACACCTTTATTAGGTTTAGTCGTTAGGCGTGAGCAAGAAATATCAAGCTTCATCAGTAAGCCATTCTTCCAAGTACAGGCACATATTGCGCTAACCTCAAATGAAGGGATTGCATTTACCGCAAAATGGCAGCCTAGCGAAAACTGTCAACCCTATTGTGATGAAGAAGGTCGGGTGTTGGTCAAAGCATTGGCGGAAAATGTCGTTAAACGCATTGAAAACCAAGCAGCATCGATTAGTGATATTGACAGTGAAGAAAAAAAGCAATCCGCCCCTCTGCCCTTTAATTTATCACAATTACAAATTAGTGCTGCTAAGCAATTTTCTATGAATGCCAAACTTGTATTAGATGTATGCCAAGCATTGTACGAAAAACATCAGTTGATTACTTATCCTCGTTCAGATTGTCGTTATTTACCTAAAGAGCAACTAAAGCAAGCTCGTGGCATTGTTAACATGCTAGCTAACTCATCATTGCCTTGTAATAAACCCGCTCAAGGGGCGAATACTTCTCTAGTGAGTAAAGCTTGGAATGATAAAAAAATAACCGCCCATCACGCGATTATTCCAACCGAGAAATCACCTGAACGCATTAACTTAAATACCTTTGAAAAAAATATCTATTTACTGATTGTTCGTCAGTATTTAGCGCAATTTTATCCTGCTTATATATATCAGCAAACTAAGGTGAATTTGTTGATTGCTGGAGGACACTTTGTAAGCCAAGCAAAAACAGAGAAACAGCTAGGTTGGCAAGTCTTATTCCCAAAAAGTAATAAAACGAACAGTCAAAACAAGTCAGAACAAGGGAGTAATAAGGAGCAAACATTACCTCCACTAACAAAAGGGCAACTGTTGCATTGCAAACATGGTCAGTTGCTAGAGAAACACACGTCACCACCGCAATCTTTTACTGATGCAACACTGCTCGGTGCTATGACGGGTATTTCCCGTTACGTCAATGATGCAGCCATTAAAAAAGTATTAAAAGACACCGACGGTCTAGGTACAGACGCCACCCGCGCCGGCATCATTGATTTACTCTTTAAACGTGGTTTTTTACAACGTCAAGGCAAAGCAATAACCGCAACAGAAGTGGGTATTGCTTTAATCAATGCTTTACCTCTAATGGCCACCCTCCCCGATATGACAGCGCAATGGGAAGCAACACTCACTGCAATCAGCGAAAAGAATGCCAGCTATTTAAGTTTCATGCAGCCGTTGACAAATACAGTGAATGAGATGGTACAAGGAGCCGGCCAACAATCTTTTGCAGGCTTACCTAAAGTTGCTTTTAAACCAAAACGCGGTAAAAGAACCTTTAAGAAGAAAACAGCTAAAAAAGCAAGTTAGCAATATGTGCTTGGCTGATGACAAGTTTTAAAGAAGTTGATTAACCTTAAGAGGAAGCTAATAGTTTGCTCTTATTTTAAGACTAAATAGAGATCAATAGCTTGCCTATTGAAGGTAAATTTAACATTGAACTAATCCGAGATAACCATTGAATAAATTTCTTCGTGTTTAATTGAAGCTGTTTTTCAGTGCGCCAAGCAATGCCATGTAAATGGGGTCACAAAACTCAGTAACGGCATGTTCATTATCTGAAGTGAAACTTGAACTCCATTCAACCAGCACACCTGTACTGCTTTCAGATAAATTAACCATACCTAAATAGTTATCTACCGCTGACTTTGCAATAGCAGCTGGCCCATCATCAATAGAATAGGTAAAGGTATAATTACTGGCATCGAGTGATACTAAAGTTTCATGAATGGCTCCATTTAGAATTCGTTTAGCGCCTACTTCTGTCCCACTAGTTGAGCCAACTTTATCTAAAGAGGTGATGACCCCTTCTGCCCACGACATATCATGAAAGTTGCCGATTCGTTGCCAAACTGCTTCGATTGACGCTTCAATGACGATATTATTGTAACATCTACCCATGAGTGCACCGTATCTTAAACCATGAATTATATAATTAAGTTTATGCCATCAAAGTAAATTTGCCAAATAGCAGAAAAGCAATGATACACAGCACTGCTGTCCCTATGATCTATAGTCTTGATTATCCCCACGCAAACACTTTGCTATCGTCACAGTTTGTAATATCATCAAAATATACTGAGTAAATAGCAAAGAGAACAAGATGATTATTCTGCAAAATGCCATGGAAAAAAGTAACCTATATAAAGTTGATGAGTTTGGCGTGAAAAATTACAACTATGGCATATTAGCACTATTATCTTTTATCTTATTTGCTTTTATCAACATTAGCCTCGGTTATGTCACCTTTATAGCAGAGACCGCCGTTGAGGGTTCACCGGTAAAAAACTATGCCGATGCTTTTTGGCTGATGCTGATGTCATCCACTACCATAGGTTTTGGTGATGTCTATCCAATTACTTTAGCGGGTCGCATTGCTGTTTTTACTATGTTCATTTTAGGTGTCGGCATATTAGGTGGTGTTGGCGCCGTCTTTGCGAATAAAGTTTTTGGCTTTGCTGATACCAATATAAAAAATCGTGAGCTAAGACAACAAAACGAAGAAATATTGTTACAAAATGACAAAATTTATCAAAAATTAACGGCGCTAGAAGATAAATTAGCTGAGTTTGATAAAACAGTTAAATAACACATTCTGCTTTTTGAACCGTTATCTCATAAGATTTCCCTTTGAGGACATTCTCTTAGCAAAATATTAATATTACTTACAGATGATTAATAGCTATAAAACATAGCGAAGTACACACCTACCTTTTTGCAATATATAGGGAGTTTTCGCCATGTAAAATCCGAGGCTATTACTCCCACCCAGATTACAAATCATGTTTTACTATCTTCCTTAACCCATCTGAGGTATAACAGCGCTATGAAAATTCCAAAGCGACTATTGCCTCTCGTAGAAGAAGGCTTAATTGATGAAGTGCTCAACCAACTAATGAGCGGTAAAGAGGCGACTGTCTACCGAGTTCGTTGTGGCGATGAAATTCGCTGCGCGAAAGTATATAAAGAAGCGGCTAAACGTAGTTTTAAAAAAGCCTCACAATATACAGAAGGTCGAAAAAGCAGAAGTAGCCGACGTGCTAGAGCAATGGAAAAAGGTTCTAAGTACGGTAAGAGTCAACAAGAAGAAGCATGGCAAAATGCTGAAGTTGATGCTTTGTATACCCTTGCAGAACATGATGTGCGTGTGCCACAACCTTATGGCTGTTTTGACGGCGTGCTATTAATGGAACTTATCACTGATGAAGAAGGTGATGTTGCACCGCGACTCAATGATGTTGTTATGCCCGCAGAGCAAGCAATAGAAGATCATGCCTTAATGATGATTTATATCATGCGCATGTTATGTGCAGGCATAGTTCATGGTGACTTATCTGAATTTAATGTCTTGGTTGATGCTTATGGCCCAGTAGTTATTGACTTACCCCAAGCAGTTGATGCCTCAGCGAATAACAATGCCAGGACAATGTTACTGCGTGATGTCAACAACATCACTACCTATTACGCCCAATTTGCTCCCAATTTAGCACTAACTAAATTTGGGGAAGAGATGTGGGCACTGTATGAAGCTGGCGAATTAAACGATACTACTAAATTGACAGGTCAATTTGCCGAGGATACTCAAAGCGCCGATGTTGAGACGATATTAGCCGAAATTCAAGCGGCTTTTGAGCAAGAACAAGACCGGCTTGCCTATCTCAAAGAAGCTGCAGAGCAAGATTAAAATAAGGCTCTTCTTCCTGTCGTCCTATTTTACATCATTAATAAAATAAAAAAGGCACATTAACCTGAGTTAATGTGCCTTTTTTGTTATAACGATCAAACACATTACTTCTTGGTATATTTTTCTAACCATGTAAATACTTCGTCGTACCAAACAACTAGGTTATCTGGTTTACGAATATGGTGATCTTCATCTGGGAACATCACTAAACGACTATCAATGCCTTTACGCTGTAAGGTGGTAAAAGCACCTAAACTTTGCGCATAAGGTACACGATAATCTAACTCGCCTTGAATCACTAACATAGGGGTTTGCCAGTTATTAACATAGGCAGATGGGTTAAATTTACTGTAATCAGGACTTATCTTACCCTTGCCACTGCCACTTTCTTTACCCCATGAAGGGCCACCCATATCATACTCAGGGAACCATAGCTCTTCGGTAGATTGATAAAAACTTGGCATATCATATAAACCAGCATGATTAATCAAACACTTAAAGCGGGTAGGCCAATTTCCGGCTATCCAATTCATCATGTAACCACCGTAAGAAGCACCTAAAGCACAAGCATTATCACCATCTAACCAAGGCTGGTCTTTTACGATAAAATCTAAACCTTTTTGTAAATCCTCTAATGGCTTACCGCCCCAGTCACGACTGATGGAATGGGTAAATTCTTGCCCGTAACCAGTAGAGCCATGGAAATCAACCATCACTACACCATAACCTTGTGCAGCCCAAAGCTGAGCATTCCAACGGTAATGGAACATGTTACCAAAGCTACCTTGAGGACCACCGTGTACTAAAAAGGCGATAGGGTATTGTTTGCCTTCTTGATAGTTAGCAGGCTTTAACCAGTACCCGTGTACTGTTTCGTCATTCCAACCTTTAAAGTTAAATTGCTGGTAGTCTGCAAATTTAACCTTAGCAAGTTTGTCTTTATTGATATCGGTAAGTTGCTTAAATTGATCCCCATGGTTATCAATGGTAAAAACATCTTTTGGAGAATTTAAAGTGTGACGAGTAAAGTAAATTTTGTTGCCATGGCTTACTAAATCGCCATTACTACCGACATTATAAATTTTACGCACTTCATCAAACTCTGGCGTAATGGAGAAAATACTTTTTTGACCAACATCTTGCGCTACAACATAAAGTGACTTGTTATCTGGGGCGAACGCTAAGCTGCTAATTGAACGATCCCATTCACTGGCAACCGCACGGGTTTTTCCTGTTCTGCTATCACGTAACTGTAAAGTAAATTTATCTGCTTCATAACCCGGTGTTTTCATCGCTTTATAAGCAAGGTATTTGCCGTTAGACGAATATGTCGGACTAGAATCCCACGCTTTATTCTTTTCGGTAACATTCTTTAAGTTAAAAGCCGTTTGTCCTTTCGTAAGAGATACTTCAAAAATATCGAAGTTGGTGCTCCACGCATGATCTTTGGCTGCCGCTTTACTTGAGGAATCTTTCGCTGAAAATGCCAAGGATGATGCTTCTGGATGAATACTGACCTGGTTGATACCTGCAAAATCACTGACCCAATTTGGCATAATATCTTGAGCGTGCTTAAGTTGACCATTTTGATCAATATAAGCAATAAATAAATGTTCTTTATACTCAGTTGCCCATACATCCCAATGACGAACCATTAATTGATCATAAGCACGGATATTATATTTTTTCTCTTTATCAACTTTCTTTGCTTCAACAGTGCAAGTTAATGTTTCACAGCCTGGCTTGACAGTAAAAGACAACGCGAAAACCTGTCCATTTTGAGATAATTTAAAACCATTAACCCCTAACGGGAAGTTTGATATTTGTTTAGCTGTTTTCTCTTGTAAATCCTGCTGCCAAATTTGACTGCTGCCACTGCGTGCAGATAAAAAGAATACTGATTGACCATCGTCAGCCCACACTACATTACTTTCAGATGTTTCATCTTCCGTGAGTTGTGTAATTTGGCCAGATTTAATATTTTGTTTATATAAGTGATTGTCTTTAGAGCTACTGCCTTTTTTTAAACCATAAACCAGCACATCACCCTGTGGAGATAACGTGACATCATGTAGTTGGTTTAATTCATTAAGTTTCTCAACGGTAAATATTTCAGACACTGAGTCTGCTGCTTTGACCGAGGTTACTGCAGTCATTAATGACAGCGCTGCAAAGCTAAGTAAATTTTTCATAAGGGTCTCGAATAATTGTCAACACAGCAAGAATATACAATCTGCATTCGTTACACAATTAGTTACCCATATGCCTTTAACTTCAGAACAGCAAAATTCGACAACGACGTACACAGTTTTTTACGTTAGCGCATAAATATGAAGTAAATTCAGACGGAAAGGCCAATCAATTTTAGAAGGGGCTAATTACATTAACCCCACTTAGGGCTTGTTTATAAATCTCGATAGTGAGTAATGAGATTTTCCACTGGGTTATTTAATTTACAAAAGCGTAAACCCTATGCGCATAAGAATAGTGAATCGTGTTCATGTTAATCAGGTAACGGCGTCATAAATACAAACAGCCTGAGTTATAGTTAATAACTCAGGCTGTTTCAGTACGTATTCAAGTCAATAGTATGTTAGTTACTTATTTGCTTGTTGCGCTTTTTTATCATTTTTTTCTTGGCGGCGTTCTTCAATAATGTTTTGAATATCACCACCTATGTGACTTTCACCACGCTTCTCTGCTAATGATATTTGGCGTTGACGTTCAGCATAACGGTTACGTTGCTCGTCAGTTACTTTATCGTGACAACGATGACAGCTCACGCCTTTAACATAATGCTCACTTTCTTTTTCTACTTCTGTTAACGGAAAGCGACAAGCAAAACACTGATCGTATTGTCCTTGCTCTAGTTCATGATTAACCGCCACTCGACCATCAAAAACAAAGCATTCTCCTTCCCACAGTGTCTCAGAACTTGGAACCTCTTCCAGATACTTTAAAATCCCGCCTTCAAGATGGTAAACCTCTTCAAAACCTTGCTCTTTTAAGTAAGCGGTAGATTTCTCACAACGAATACCACCAGTGCAATACATCGCCACTTTTTTGTGCTTGTTTTTATCTAAGTTTTTCTCAACATATTCAGGAAATTCACGGAATGTTTCAGTATTGGGGTTAATGGCATTTTTAAAAGTACCAATCTCGATTTCATAATCGTTGCGAGTATCCACCAATACCACCTCTGGATCAGAAATTAAAGCATTCCAATCTTTCGGCTTCACATAAGTGCCAACCACTTGGTTCGGATCAATCCCTTCAACACCCATGGTGACAATTTCTTTTTTTAATTTCACTTTCGTGCGATGAAATGGGTTTTCTTCACTATAAGATTCTTTATGAGAAATATTATCTAAACCTGGTTGCTCGGCTAAAAAAGCCAGTACTGTATCAATACCATATTGCGGGCCTGCAATAGTACCGTTAATGCCTTCAGCCGCCAATAATAGAGTGCCTTTGACCTCTACGCTGGTCATTTTATTTGATAGTGGCTCACGCAATGCTTCAAAGGCATCTAAACGCACGAACTTATACAATGCGCAAATAGTGATAGTTGACGGGCTTTGTATCGTCACAGGCGTCGATAACTGTTTTTCTGATGAACTCATGTTTTCTCCATTGAGCTAACTGGAACGTAAATCCAGAGCTGTAGATTAATAATTAAAAATGTAACTTATAACTTCTCTAATGAAGTCTCTAAGTCATATTTTTTGGGAGGCATATTCTAGCAGAGTTCTTTAGCAATATACATAGCGCACAAAGTAGACGGTATTTAGCGCAACTATCTTAAGGTAAAAACCCTAGAAATAACATTAAGCGCAAACATAAACGCCACCTTGCATCAGCAAGGTGGCGTTTATCAGTTAAATTTATTCGCTTTCTCAACGCTAGCAATAAATTAGGCTTCTACTTGTAAAATCACAGTATCTGCTTTCGAGGTGTACTCTTCCATCTTATCAAAGTTCAAGTAACGATAAGTATCAGCAGCAGTGGCATCAATTTGAGACGCGTACTCCATATACTCAGCAGGACTTGGCAGTTTACCTAAGATAGCACCAACACCCGCAAGTTCTGCTGACGTTAAGTATACGTTTGCGCCAGTACCTAAACGGTTAGGGAAGTTACGGGTTGAAGTAGACAACACAGTAGTATTATCACCTACACGTGCTTGGTTACCCATACACAGTGAACAACCCGGCGTTTCTACACGTGCGCCTGCTTTACCGTAAATGTTGAAGTAACCTTCATCTTTAAGCTGTGCACTATCCATTTTAGTCGGTGGTGTAACCCACATGCGTGTTGGCAATGAACCACCATAGTTTTCAATCAATTTTCCTGCTGCACGGAAGTGACCAATATTCGTCATGCATGAACCGATAAACACTTCATCAATGTCTACACCAGAAACGTCTGACAATAATTTCGCATCATCAGGATCATTTGGACAACAAACGATAGGCTCTTTAATTTCATTCAAATCAATTTCAATCACGTGAGCATATTCAGCATCGCTATCAGCCTGCATCAGTGAAGGATTAGCTAACCATTCTTCCATGCCCTTAATACGACGTGTAATAGTACGCACATCACCATAACCTTCACTGATCATCCATTTAAGCATAACGATATTAGACGTTAGGTATTCAGCAACGGCATCTTCTTCAAGTTTGATCGTACAACCTGCAGCAGAGCGTTCAGCTGAGGCATCTGATAATTCAAACGCTTGCTCAACTGATAAACCTTTAATACCTTCAATCTCTAGTACACGACCTGAGAATTCATTGATTTTGCCGGCTTTCTCTACAGTTAATAAGCCTTTTTTGATGGCTGTATAAGGAATAGCATGCACTAAATCACGTAAAGTGATGCCTGGTTGCATTTCACCTTTAAAGCGCACCAATACTGACTCAGGCATATCAAGTGGCATAACACCTGTTGCAGCAGCAAAAGCAACTAAACCGGAGCCTGCAGGGAAAGAAATACCTAATGGGAAACGTGTATGAGAATCACCACCTGTACCAACAGTATCAGGTAATAACATACGGTTTAACCAAGAATGAATTACACCATCGCCTGGGCGAAGTGAAATACCGCCACGGTTCATCATAAAGTCAGGTAATGTGTGATGGGTAATAACATCTACAGGCTTAGGATAAGCAGAAGTATGACAAAAAGACTGCATCGTTAAGTCAGCAGAGAAACCTAAACAGGCTAAATCTTTAAGTTCATCACGTGTCATAGGACCTGTGGTATCTTGCGAGCCAACGGTTGTCATTTTAGGTTCACAATATTGACCAGCGCGAACACCTTCAACATTACACGCTTGACCAACCATCTTCTGCGCTAGAGTAAAACCTTTAGTAGAAGCTGTTGGATCAATCGGCGTAGCAAATAAATCTGTCGCTTCAAGACCTAACGCTTCACGAGCGCGGCCAGTTAAACCACGACCAATGATTAGAGGAATACGACCACCAGCACGAACTTCATCAAACAATACCGGGCTAAGTTCAAAGGTCGAAATAACATCGCCTGCAGCATTTTTAACAACGCCTTCATAGGGGTAAATATCAATAACGTCACCCATATGCATTGCTTGCACGTCTAATTCAATCGGTAATGCGCCTGAATCTTCCATGGTGTTATAGAAAATAGGAGCAATTTTACCACCTAAACAAACACCACCAGCACGTTTGTTAGGGATACAAGGAATATCATCTCCCATAAACCATAAAACAGAGTTAGTTGCAGACTTCCGAGAAGAGCCGGTCCCAACGACATCACCAACATAGGCGAGCGGTATTCCGTCTTTTTGTAATTCTTCAAGTTGAGCGATAGGACCAACTTTACCGTCATCATCTGGATTAATACCATCACGGCCAATTTTAAGCATTGCTTTTGCGTGTAATGGAATATCTGGGCGAGACCAAGCATCAGGTGCTGGTGATAAATCATCGGTGTTAGTTTCACCCGTCACTTTAAATACTTTCACTGTGATTTTTTCAGCTACTTTTTCTTTTGAGGTGAACCACTCAGCGTCAGCCCAAGATTGCATAACTTGCTTAGCAGCAACATTGCCCGCTTCTGATTTTTCTTGAACATCATGGAAAGCATCAAACATTAATAATGTATTTGATAAACCTTTAGCTGCTGTAGGTGATAATTTGTCACAGTCTAATAAATCGATCATCGGCTGAATGTTGTAACCACCTAACATGGTTCCTAATAATTCAGTCGCTTTTTCAGGACTTAAAATAGGTGAAGTTACCTCACCTTTAGCTATTGCCGCCAAAAAACCAGCTTTAACATAAGCGGCTTCATCAACACCCGCTGGGACACGATTTGTTAATAAATCAATTAAAAAAGCATCTTCACCAGCTGGTGGGTTTTTAACGAGTTCGACTAATGCAGCTGTCTGTTCAGCGTCTAAAGCTTTAGGTACGATACCTTCAGCTGCACGTTCTGCTATGTGGTTGCGATATTCTTGAAGCACGACATTCACCTTTTTATTTGGAGACACTAGTCACTTTAGGAATGACTCCTAATATAGAGTCAATTTAGGACAAAGCTGTTAAGTATCTATGATTATAAAATACATCTTAATAATACAATATTGTCGACACTTTTTGTTACCAACTATTAGTCACAACATTTATTTTCAACATTCATAATAACTATAAGCAAGCTATTTCAACAACTTATTAAGGTATATTTTTTTCCTTGTACGACTATTATACTAGTCTAATATTCTTTGCTTTTGACATTGTCGGAAATGTTTCAATTTTCTATAACATTCTATTATGCCAAACTTCACAATTTGGCTAGTTAAAATAGCAACATAATGTCTTGAGCTAGACAGCTTAGTAATAGTATAGGGGATAAGGTGCTTTTCAGCGACTAGGCACCTTTTTCATCTTCAAAACTGCTGGTATGCCAGCTGCGAATTGACAGAACAAAAAGAATTTAATCAATTAAATCAGAAGATTAAGCAATATTGTTAACATAGACAATAACCGACCATAACCAACATAACTAAAATTTCTACCGAGTATAACCGCCATGAATAACGTTTATGTAATCAAATGATTACTAGTCGACAGAAAATCAGGTAAAATAGAGAGAAAATTTGTCCCAGCTAATGATGACAATATTATTAGCGCAATAGAACTAGAGAGAGTTTTAAATGAGTCTATATATAGAATACATTAAAGAGATTGAAAGTCGCAAGAATGAGCTTGGCTTAGCACCTAAACCTATTGACAGCGCAGATTTATTATCCGAAATTATCACACAAATTAAAGATCAAGATAATGAGTACCGAGCTGACTCACTTAACTTCTTCATCTATAACACCTTACCTGGTACAACTAGCGCAGCAGGTGAAAAAGCTGCATTCTTAAAAGAAATTATTTTAGGTGCCGTTGTAGTTACAGAAATTACACCTACATTTGCGTTTGAATTACTTTCGCACATGAAAGGTGGTCCTTCAATTGAAGTATTACTTGATCTTGCATTAGGTGACGACGCGGCATTAGCTGCTCAAGCTTCAGATGTATTAAAAACACAAGTTTTCTTATATGATGCTGACACTGCCCGTCTTGAAGCTGCTTTTAAAGCAGGTAACGCCGTTGCTAAAGATATTTTAGAAAGCTATGCACAAGCTGAGTTCTTCACAAAATTACCTGACATTGACGCAAAAATTGACGTAGTGACTTATATCGCCGGTGAAGGTGATATCTCTACTGATTTATTATCTCCAGGTCATCAATCTCACTCTCGTGCTGACCGTGAATTACATGGCAAGTGTATGATCACACCAGAAGCTCAGGAAGAGATTCAAGCGCTACAAGCTAAGCATCCTAATGCGAAGGTAATGCTTATCGCTGAAAAAGGTACTATGGGTGTTGGTTCTTCTCGTATGTCAGGTGTTAACAACGTAGCACTTTGGGCGGGTAAACAAGCAAGTCCTTACGTACCATTTATTAACATTGCACCCGTTGTAGCAGGTACTAACGGTATCGCTCCAATCTTCTTAACGACTGTTGATGTAACTGGTGGTATCGGCCTTGATCTTAAAAACTGGGTTAAGAAAGTAGATGCTAATGGCAATGCGGTTGTTGACGACAATGGCGATGCAGTATTAGAAGAAGCATACTCAGTAGCGACTGGTACAGTATTAACTATCGATACTAAAGCGCAGAAGTTATACAACGGTGATAAAGAGTTGGTTGACGTATCTTCAGCATTTACTCCGCAAAAACAAGAGTTCATGAAAGCTGGTGGTTCTTACGCGGTTACATTCGGTAAAAAACTACAAACATTTGCCGCAGAAACTTTGGGCGTTGAAGCGCCTGTTGTTTATGCAGCATCTAAAGAAATTTCTCACGAAGGCCAAGGTTTAACAGCGGTAGAGAAAATCTTTAACCGTAATGCTGTTGGTGTTGCATCTGATTCACCTCTACATGCTGGTTCTAACGTTCGCGTAAAAGTAAATATTGTTGGTTCACAAGATACTACTGGCCCTATGACATGTCAGGAATTAGAAGCGATGGCTGCTTCTACTATTTCTCCAATTGTTGATGGTGCATTCCAATCAGGTTGTCACACGGCATCAGTTTGGGATAGCAAAGCAAAAGCTAACACGCCTAAGTTAATGGCATTCATGAACAAGTTTGGTTTAATCACAGCACGTGATCCAAAAGGTGTTTATCACTCAATGACTGACGTTATTCATAAAGTATTGAATGACATCACCATTGACGACCGCGCTATCATCATTGGTGGTGACTCGCATACACGTATGTCTAAAGGTGTCGCGTTCGGTGCCGATTCAGGTACAGTTGCTATCGCTCTTGCAACAGGTGAGTCAGCAATGCCAATCCCTGAGTCTGTTAAAGTTACCTTTAAAGGTAACATGAAAGGCCACATGGATTTCCGTGACGTTGTTCACTCAACTCAAGCGCAAATGCTTAAGCAATTTGGCGGCGAGAACGTTTTCCAAGGTCGTATTATCGAAGTACATATTGGTACATTAATGGCTGACCAAGCCTTTACCTTTACCGATTGGTCTGCAGAAATGAAAGCTAAAGCGTCAATCTGTATTTCAAATGATGAAACATTAGTTAAATCTATCGAGCTTGCTAAGAGCCGTATCCAAATTATGATCGACAAGGGTATGGAAAACGAAGCAGGTACACTTAAAGGTTTAATCGCGCTTGCGGATAAACGTATTGCGGGTATCAAGTCGGGTGAACAACCTGCACTTGCACCTGATGATGCAGCTAAATACTATGCTGAAGTAGTTGTAGATCTTGACTCAATCGAAGAGCCAATGATTGCTGATCCTGATGTAAATAACGATGACGTATCTAAGCGTTACACCCATGATGTTATCCGCCCTGTATCATATTACGGTGATAAAGCTGTAGATTTAGGTTTTATTGGTTCATGTATGGTTCATAAAGGTGACATGCAAATTGTTGCGCAAATGTTACGTAATCTTGAAAAACAAAACGGTACGGTAGAATTTAAAGCACCATTAGTTGTTGCTGCACCTACTTACAACATTGTTGATGAACTTAAAGCTGAAGGCGATTGGGACATCCTACAAAAATATGCTGGTTTTGAGTTTGATGATGCTGCGCCTAAAAATGCTGCTCGTACTAAGTACGAAAACATCTTATACCTAGAACGCCCAGGCTGTAACTTATGTATGGGTAACCAAGAAAAAGCTGAACCAGGTGATACAGTAATCGCAACGTCAACACGCTTATTCCAGGGTCGCGTTGTAGCTGATACTGCAGAGAAAAAAGGTGAATCATTACTTGGCTCATCGGCGTTAGTTGTTCTTTCAACAGTATTGGGTCGCTTCCCTACTATGGATGAATACAAGAGTGCAGTAGAAGGTATCGACTTAACTAAATTTACTCCGCCTACTGAAGAAATGACAACTCAGTTCATTCCAGTTAAAAGAGTATAAAGCTACTCAACTGACCAGCTTTACTTAGTGTAAAGTTGGGCCAAACTAACGATAGCTAAAATCTAAAAACTAAAAAGGGTTACTTTCCAGTAACCCTTTTTTATGTCTAATGGTTTATTCCTAATTAAAAGAGAGTTAGTTATCTTATTAACCTGAACTCAGGTTAAGACATAGTTAACATATTGAAATTAAATTAAAAATTAATCTATACTGTCTCTAGTTTGATAATTTTGCTTAATTCAATGCGAATTTACGCGTCAATAGCTTGCCTATTGCAAGTGAATTTAACGCAAAAGTAAGTAAAAATAGCTTCTAGAGAAACATTTGTTAAGACGAGTTCAGGTTTATTAGGTTCTTGGGCACTCAAGTTTCGCTTTTAAGTTTGGCATTATCATATTAGGTGAAGCCCTGAAATGATCAAAACTTTCAACCCCAGTTATCAACTCAAGTTTATAACCATATCTACCACAGATTAAGTAACCTCTACGTAGGAGAAATACCGATAATCGCTCAAAGCTAACGTTATTATTTGGGATAACTTCTAATTGATAATTGAATTCATCAAATTGAGTTTTTTTGAATTGTAATTGGTGATCAAAGTCCCACTCTGTTTGTGCTTGACCTAGCACGATCGGAGTCGGGCCTGCACAAGCAGATAAATATAAGAGGCTTAACGAACACAGAGCAGTTCGGATGACTGGTTTATTTATGAGGTTTAACATGGTAATTATCCTTTTTACAGTTGCCTTATCAGTCTAACAAATAGAAAACACTGACAACAAACATACTAAAGTACTTACTTAATAATAATTAACTACTCGTGGAGTGTTCGATTAAATTAAAGTTAGTTTTTGGCTCACCAAACACATAAATACTGCAGTTTTTCCAATTGGTGGGGATTGTCCAAGTATTATTATTTTCTACCGTATAAACATGGCGTTTGTTAGCGCAGCGAACATCTAAAGTATGTAAAGAGCCTTCAATATTGGTTAACGAAAACTTATTTCTTACTAAGTCTGCATACCAGTAATCACTATCAATAGCAGCCTTAATCATGATATCTTTGTCACTACTGATCACTGAATCAATATCTGCCATAAGTTTTTCAAGTTTTGCCAAATATGGTTTTGCCTCTTCAAGCTTAATAAGCTGTTCATAGGTATTAAATGCACTTTGAAACTTAGATAAAGCCGCCTCTAAGTAGAATTGTTGATACAGCACAGAAAATTTTAACTTCTCACTTTTTACTCCACTATCAAGTGTTACTCGATCAAGATGATATAACTGTAAAGTATCATTACCAATCTCTCTCGCATAATTTGCCGCAAGAATGTGCATGTAATTATTTTCACTGAGGTGCATTGTTCTGCGCGCGTTCATTTTAGCTAACTGATGCTCTACCTCCTGGTAATCTTTATCTTTCAATGCCTTGTCAGCTAGGTCATATTTTCTCTTAAAACTTCGAGATACTCCTTGAATACCGTCGTTCTTGCCCATACGGAAATTCATTTGTACTGTATTAACGCACTGCTGTATTGGCTTGCCATTTTCAAATGCTGGTTGATATTTCCATTTAGTCACGGCTTTTAGTGCTGCTTTATCAAAATCTTTACTACCTGAAGATTCTTTAACTAATGCATCAGAAACATTGCCCTTTTCATCAATAACAAAACCAAGAACCGTCCAACCTTCACGGCTTTGCCTAGCAGCCTCAATAGGGTATTTTGGGGGAATGCGTTTAATAGGCTCAGGAATAATAATCGTTGATAGGTGTTGAGAAATTTCGTTGGCAGAAACTGAGGTACTAGCGTTTGCTGTTAGAAGAGCAGCCACACTTACGTAGAGTATTTTATAACTCATAATTAAATCCTTTTATTTTTAGAGTTTCCCAAGGTTAACAGAATGTTAAGTTTCAATCTACAGGTACAAAAAAACCAATTATAAATGACTAAAATTAGCCTACATAATTGGTTTTTAATTAATTAGTTTTATTTCGCTAAGCAAAAATTAAGCTAATTATTTTTTCTTTTTCTTTACTGCTTTAGCATTTGGTAAATCAGTGATTGAACCTTCAAAGATTTCTGCCGCTAAGCCGATTGATTCGTTTAACGTTGGGTGAGCATGGATAGTTAAACCAATATCTTCTGCATCAGCGCCCATTTCAACTGCTAAACAAATCTCACCTAACATTTCACCAGCGTTGATACCAACAATTGCGCCACCTAGAATACGACCAGAATCTTTTTCAAAGATTAGCTTAGTTTTACCTTCAGTACGTGCAGAAGCGATAGCACGGCCAGATGCAGCCCAAGGGAAGTTAGCAACTTCGATGTTTAAGCCTTGCTCTTTCGCTTCAGCTTCTGTAACACCAACCCAAGCCATTTCTGGATCAGTATAAGCAATTGAAGGGATACAACGAGGTTCGAAGGTATGTTTCTTACCAGAGATAACTTCAGCTGCACAATGTGCTTCATGAACCGCTTTATGTGCAAGCATAGGTTGACCAACAACATCACCAATAGCGAAGATGTGTGGCACGTTAGTGCGAAGCTCGTTAGTTACGTTGATGAAACCACGCTCATCAACATTTACGCCAGCTTTATCAGCAGCAACTAAGTGACCATTTGGTTTACGACCAACAGCAACTAAAATCTTGTCATAACGTACTTGTTCTTTTGGTGCTTTTTTGCCTTCAAAAGTAACATATAAACCATCATCTTTTGCTTCAACTGCAACAACTTTAGTAGACAACATGATGTTGAATTTTTTCTTGTTGTAGTTATTGTAAACTCTAACGATATCTTTATCAGCTGCAGGTACTAATTGATCAGCAAACTCAACAACAGATACATTAGAACCTAAAGCAGAATAAACAGTACCCATTTCTAAACCAATGATACCGCCACCAAGTACTAACATTTCTTCAGGAACATCTTTAAGTTCTAAAGCACCAGTTGAATCGATAACACGTGGGTCATCATTAGGGATAAATGGTAAGTCAATTACTGAAGAACCCGCTGCGATAATTGCGTTATCAAAAGTAATGGTTGTTTTTTCGCCGTCATTACCTTCAACTTCGATAGTTTTATCTGAAGTGAATTTACCGTAACCGTATACTGTAGATACTTTACGGGCTTTACCCATGCTGCCTAAACCACCAGTAAGCTGAGCAATAACGCTTTCTTTCCAGCCACGGATTTTATCTAAATCAATTTCAGGCTTACCAAAAGTAACACCGTGAGAAGCCATTGCCGCTGCATCATCAATAACTTTAGC
>MAAB01029395.1_pt1 | contig 24996 bp, 21 predicted proteins | sample 1115991 | NCBI WGS metagenome assembly MAAB01 (sample SAMN04961124, study PRJNA320927) | seawater metagenome | isolation source: sample BD02T18 sea water enriched with oil for 18 days | place: USA:Gulf of Mexico | collected 2013-07-27
CCAAGTACATTAATTAATTGACCACTTAGCGAGAATTAAAAGGCTTAGAGGCAAGGCATTGATTGAAGAGAATGGTTATTCAGGAGAATAAGCTCCTGCATTCTCTAAGAAGCTACATCAGTGTAGCGTCCTTATCGAAATCAATAACGACGCATGTAAGCCTTTGCCTTTTATTAGGTACTCGCCCTTTGGGAGTTTATTAGCGAACCAATAACGGCTCAAAATCAAATAAATATAGAGTAACTATGTTTAAGTAATTTTACTTGTTCTAGGCTCGCTAACATAACTCTAAGCTGATCAATTCATTAGTGTAATTGGTATTACTTGTTATTTGTTTCAATTATTAAAAGAGGTTCTATGAAAATTTCAGATGATATTCATAACTATTATGAAAAATTAGTCATGCAACATTTTTCTGCGGCTAAAATCGATGAAAAGTATGATGTAGATTTTATTGCTGATTTAACTTGTGTTGTTTTAAACCAATTACCAACCCGATATATTCGACATGAAGTCGACATGGCATTTTATTTACCGCCTTCAGAACGTTTTGAGATGGAAACTAAAGTAAAAAAAGCCATAGCTAAGGCGCTTGAATTTATGGATACACATAAAGTTAGTTAATAAGAGTAAGGAGCATACTTCCACTCCCGAAACAGTCAACTGGCCAAGTTAATTCATCGAAGAGTCGATTGACTAGAGTCAACCACTGAAGTACATCTATCAGTGGTTGTAGTAACTCTTAGCCCTGTACATTATGCACTACTCACACCCACTGAGTTTATTTACCCTCAGTACAAGCAGCTGGCGATTTCATTTTTACTGAATTGATGTGAAACGGGTAAGTATCAATTGAACATATACCGCTCTCACACGTTTTAAAGCCATAATCATATAATGATGTGTCAATATTTTGTAGCACTACTGACGATGATTCAGATATTAGTATATCTTCACCATTTGCAATACTTTCGCCCTTATTGGCTCGAAGTAACTTAAAGGAAGTATTTTGCGAAGTAAGACCATCAAAAAAGTTAACACGATACATATTGCAAAGCTTCGCACTAGTCCCAAAGTGGTCAATGTACCATTGTTGATCACAGCTAGATTTTTCAGCTAATACATGTCCAATAGTACTTAATTCACCTTGCTGTGCTTTTTGCGCGGCTAGTACCAGTGCCTTGGCATCCAACATACCTGAGCCACAACCATAGGTTTGACATTCACCTGTAGAATCTTTTAATGCAGATGTTGTATTTTCTACTAACCAGCGCATTGTACTAGGAGTTAAGCTTGGGGCATCACGTTTAGCTAAAGCGACTGATGCTGATACTAGGGGCGCAGAAAAACTAGTACCTTCCCACCAGTAAACAGTTTTACCCTCGACACCAAAACTTAAAACATCCATACCTTGTGCTGTAAGATTTACCATATCACCGTAATTTGAAATATTTGCTCGCTCCCCTTCTTTACTCAAGGCGCCAACAACAATAACTCCCGTACAATTACCCGGTGTAAAAGCTGAAGCATCAGTATTATCATTACCTGCGGCAACGACTACTGTAATTCCCGCCTCATTAGCGTTATCAATCGCATCTTGCATGTAAGATGGGCAAGTATCTGCTGGGCCACTTAAACTCATATTTGCGACTTCAACATGACCGGTAAACATGGGGACACCATTTACATCTTGTTTAGCAAGATAGTTTAATGCTGCGGATGAATCAGATAAATAGCCTGAGCCACAGTTCATTACGCGCAGTGCATAAGTATCGACATTATTGATAATTCCAGCAATGGTTTGACCATCATTAATAGCCGTTGTCATAACACCTGCGACACCATAACCATGCATGATGCAAGCATCTCTTTCTTGACCATCTCGCAAGAAGTAGTTTTCATTTCGTTCTTCATCAAATGCCGTTACAAAGCTATACCCCCCGGTGAAGGTAAGCTCGTCATTTTCCGCAAAGGCAGAATCAAGTACAGCAATGCCCACGTTGCGGGTTTTATCTATAACGGTATTACCAGCCTCGGTTATATTGCTAAAAGCAAGTTCTCGCACACCATCATTGCTATGCAAGTAAGTTTGATTCATGTACTCAGGGTCGTTAGGCACCTCAATCGACTGCTCTGATACCAAGACATTAGCGTTATAGGCTAATACAGGCGCTTTAGTGTTACTACTAACGGCAACATCAACCTCAACAGAATAGTACCAACCAGTAGCCTTTAATGTATCAACAACTTGATTAACGCTATCAGCATCAAGGGTAATAGTGGAGAACTCTTTTTTAGGGGCTTTGACACTCGCTCTTGCAGTACGCGGAAAAACATTCTTTGATACTGGTGTAGGTACACAAATTTCACGTAAACCATCAGTGCTCATTAAGCAAACATTAACCTTTTCGGCAGTAGCTAGAGCTGACATGGCTGATATTTTTATTACTGGGTCTTGTGAAACAACAACGCGAATGTCCTCAGCATTTACTGAGATTGAAGTTACACTTAAAACAATAACTAAAATTAATAATTTTTTCATGGGAATAATCCTGACTTTATTAAGTTATTGACCACAATTTTTTGTTTCAGGAAAAATCACGGCTTCTAAATAAGCATATTTTTCACTGAATTGATAATTGCCATCAACGACTTCTCCCATATTGGGGTTCATCCAGAATCGTGACACTGTGTTCTTTGTAGAATCAAGGTAAAAAGAATTACCTAAGAATGGAGCTATAAGGTTTTCCCCTAAAGACTGTTGTACCTCCTTAATTAAGTTATAAAGGCCTTCACTATAAAGAGATAGATTAAGTTCAACAGCTGTAAGCACTAGATTTAAATCAAGTTCTGTCATGCCCTCACTATAAAGTTTAGGGTAATCGTTATTTTCTAAGTTATCAGTAAGCACTAAAGCCGCGGTTTGATTAAGCAAAGAGTCAATACTTTGCAAACGAGCCAAAGAAGTTGATTCACTAATAATACCTAATAGCTCTGCCACCTCATTTAATTGACCTAATACTTTGCGACCCTCACTAACATTTAAGATGTCATCATAAGTAGCACTCAGCACAGACAACTTTTCAAGTGTTGGCACAACCGAGGTATTCGCAACAGAAAGAGTAAGAGACACGGAGTCTGTATTACTTGAATCAGTACCGGTTACGATAAAAGTTAAATCACCATCAACATAAACATCGTTCATCGCAACAGTAATTTGTTTGTTGGCATTGTTAGCTGTTACCGTATATTGGTCGCTTTCGAAGTCACTTGAAAAATCACTGACAGTTAAAATCACATCACCATTAGCATTTGCATAAGACAATGTAATTTGTACCGAGGTATTCTCATCCATCGATGTGACAGTTGATGCAACTTGAACATCCAATGCTTGTGGTGCTGGAGTAGGAGCAGGAGTATCCGTAGTACTATTATCACCCTCGCTGCCACCGCCACAGCCAAATAACACTAGAAAAACACCAATGGTTAATATGTTACGCTTCATTAAAACTCCGATTAATGCTGAAGATTCAGCATAGTGCAATAACTTTGCATTTATAAAATGTGAAACCGATACCTTAAATCAATTCAAATTTTGACTGTGTGATATGAAGAAGCACTGTTTTTAATATTATTAATTCTATCTTTGAGCGTATTAAGGATTATTTTTTACAATGAGTAGGTAGAGACTTTCAATAGCTGTTATTACGCTAGTAATAAATAGCATTACGGGTATACAAATGAGGGATATTTTATGACTTCATTGTAGCAACCATTTTAACAGTTAAGCTATCTTGGCTATAGTCATTGATTTACAGGAGATTGGTGGTAACCCAAACAGCCACACCTCGGCACATGAGTCGTCTGCTGCGGTTGCTTCCTTCCAGATCTGGCCGAGTTCACAGAGTATCATTGCGAGGGGACCGAAAGGGTCACCATAGAGGCTTTAAAAACTATATTCTTAAAGCGCGCAAATTATCGCTAAACAATTGAATAGATGCAAGTAGAACTTGCTAAAAAAATACTGTTTGATTGCTTTTTACACTAAACACTAGCTAATTAATTTTTTCCTCAATTTTTTTACTAAGCTTCTCATTAATTTCGAGCAATACCGATTTAATAATTAATAAATTTTCTTTACCAAGACGTAATAAAAGCTTATCACTATCGGCTAAACCTTCTAATTTAGGGTCTTGGTATTTATACATCACACTGGTACGAGTTAGCGCCATTGAAGATTTAGGCAACTCCATATCTAAAACTCGGGTGACCGCATCTTGTAATGTATAAGTAAAATCTTCTTCATAACCTAGTTCACTATAGGCTTCGTCAATTAATGGCTTAACTTCAAAGTACATATTGACCAACGTGGTACTATCAACAGAGCGTAATAAGTCGACATACAAATCAAAACGTTTGCTATTTTCGGTATTCCATTTCCAAACATCTTTACTACCTTCTGCACCAACGGTATCTTCATCAACAGAAAATTTCACCTTAGGCTGGGTGAGTGGACTATGTTCATAGGCGAGTAACCCTTGAGCAAAATTATCGGTAAAGACAACAAAGCGGCGAATGATATCTTCTGTAATTAACAGTGATAATAATTCATTTCGCCAGGTTAACTCGGGCAACTTTGCTTGTATCAAACTATCACTTTCGTCTAATACAGGTAAAGTAACAACCGGCTCTATAACGATATCGGCAACGTTAGGTTTAATAACTTCAGGTGCAGGAATTAGGGGAGCTAGTTCCATTTGGTCACTTTCTTCTTCGAGGTTTTGGCTAAGCTGAGCTACTTTCGTTACGGGTTCATCTTTTAATAACTCACTTGAGTCCATAGGACGCTTTTCAGTTTTACCTCCTGAGAATTGCCATAAAGCCACGGCCACTAATATCAAAGTAACAATAAAGATAATGAGCGGACCAGAGTTTTTTTCACTCTTGCCCTGCTCTACTTGTTCTGTAGGTTCTAAGTTTTCCATAGCTATCCGAATTATTTTTGTTAATGCTTAGTTAGTATTATTGCAACGCTTTTTGCTTTGTTATGCAACCATCAAATCGTATTTTCTTGTCTTTAATGCTGTTTTTTATGTTATTTTTTATTTCAAAAAGCAGCCGAAACAATTAAATTAAATTATTGAGCTCTTGTGCTGGCTAAAATACCCCCACGTATACGCTACTATCAATGCCAATAACCAGCTATTTCTCAATCAAATACCTCGCCGCCAATTTATTACCAAGGCTCAATAAAAACACTTACTTAATTTTATTAGTATTACTTAAAAATAGCCTACTGATTTATGGAAGGCTAGTGAATAAAATTATTTTACATAATCAAGCAACTTTATTTTACTTACTGGGCGTCTGATTGGTTTTCAGGTAATGCCTTCATAAAGGCAGGTAACTTATTGCAGTTTTTGACTACTTTGTTGATAACTGGGTAAGCACTCATATCAACCTTAAAGCGATGGGCATTATAAACTTGCGCCACTAAACAAATATCAGCAACAGTTACTGTATCTGAAAAACAATATTGCCCGGCACTGTTATTTAACTGCTTTTCTATCGCTCTGAAGCCAACATTCATCCAATGCTCAACCCAGCTTTGTTTAGCTTCATCGGTAACTGTTAATGAATTAGCTAAGTACTGTTGTACTCGCAAGTTATTCAGAGGGTGAATTTCACAGGCTATATCTAATGCTAAAGCTTGTACTTTAGCCCTTTGCTTTATATCTTGTGGATATAAAGCATTATCGTTATTACTATGATCGAGATAATCAATAATTGCCAAGGATTGGTTTAACGAAAAATCGCCATCAACTAATGTCGGTACTAAGTGAGTTGGGTTGAGTTCACTGTAATCACTACCATGTTGTTCACCGCCGTTTTTAACTAGGTGTACTGAGATTGACTCAAATACAATACTTTTTAAGTGGAGTGCAATACGCACTCGGTAAGCTGCGGTAGAACGCCAATAACCATAAAGTTTCATCGTATTTCCTTGTGTATCCCCATTAGCAGTCAGCTTGTGTTTTTCAGCACATTTTGATTAGTTAGGGGTATTATAATTTAAAAAAAATGCTAATTACCTGACAAAGTTAACAACTATTGTTAGCTCCGATACTGATAATTAGCATTTATTATTTTTTGATTTACCCAAGCGACTTCAAAATGCTTGTTCAGGTCTACTGAGCAATTCATGATCAAGGCGCATTTTTTTATTAATGGTTATATCCCTTAAAAACAGATGCAACGACGAGCATGACTTTCTCAGTAGTCCCCTACGGGTTGGTTTAGAAACGTTTCAAGCTGCGTTATTAATTTTGATAAGGGAATAACCATTCTCTACAATCAATGCCTTGCCTAATACGTTTCTAATTCCAACTGAATCATGCAGTTTGAAGTGGTTTGGGTATAACCGCCTTAAAAATTTAAGCGCTTATGACAACTTAAAAATTAAGGTGCTTTATATTCAACGACTTTTTGGTCAATCGATCCAAAAATGCTTGAACCTTCGCTATCAAACATTTCGATGCGAACTGTATCTCCAAAACTCATAAATGGTGTACTTGGCTTACCATCAGCAATAATTTCTAACATACGAATTTCAGCTAAGCAGCTTGAGCCCGCAGAGCGGTCGTAGTTTGAAATAGTACCCGAGCCAATAACACAGCCAGCAGATAGTGGACGTGTTTTCGCAGCATGAGCAACAATGGTAGGAAAATCAAAGGTCATGTCTACGCCACAATTTGGCTGTCCAAAAAGTGCTTCATTTAAATGAGTCGTTAAGGGTAAGTGCAGTTTTTTACCGTCCCACGCATCGCCTAATTCATCAGGAGTTACCGCGACAGGAGAGAATGCGCTTGAAGGCTTAGAGGCAAAAAAACCAAAACCTTTGGCTAATTCACCAGGAATAAGGTTACGTAGTGAAACATCATTTACCAACATTAATAATTTGATGTGACTTGCCGCTTGCTCAGCCGATGCGCCCATTGGCACATCATCGGTGATCACAGCAACTTCAGACTCAAAATCTATACCAAAATCTTCACTCGCAATAGAAATGTCATCACGTGGACCAATAAACGCATCTGAGCCACCTTGATACATTAGAGGATCAGTCCAGAAAGTTTCAGGCATTTCAGCATTTCTAGCCTTACGCACTAATTCAACATGGTTAACATAAGCACTACCATCAGCCCACTGATAAGCGCGAGGTAACGGTGATTCACATTCAGATTGCACAAAAGTAATAGTATCAGAAATTTCACCATTATTTAGCGATTGATAAACTTCAGCTAATTTTGGTGAGATTTCATTCCAGTTATCAATAGCAGATTGTAACGTTGTGGCAATATCACTTACCACGACAGCTTTATCTAGTGTGCGGTTAACAACCACTAATTGGCCATCGCGTGTATTATTTTTAAGTGTTGCTAATTTCATTGGTAAACCTTCTCATTAAAACTGTAATAGTTATCGATATATTTAAAGTATGGTACGAATTTTTCAACTGACAACCAAGCAATTGCATCAGCTTAATAAAAACAAGCCGGAATATTTTCTTTACGGCTCGTATTACACTAGTTGAGCCCTAGCTAAACATTACCCATATAGATATACGACGCCTATGCGGCTTCACACTTCAGTTAAATTTTAACTGTTTTTTTATTAATATCGTATTCGCGTAATTTATTGGCTATTGCGGTATGACTAAGACCGAGCTTTTTAGCTAATTGTCTCGTGCTTGGGTATGCGGGGTATAGCTTTCGCAGTAAATCAGCTTCAAACTTTTTAACGGCTGCATCTAATGTACCTTCGAACTCTTGCTCTAAATAGCCATGTTCTCGGGTATAAGCAGGAAGTTGCAGGTGATTAGTTTCAATTTCATCACCTTCAAGTAATGAAGCAGCGCGCGTTAGCACATTTTCTAATTGGCGAATATTGCCTGGCCAAGGATAATGTTCAATAAAGTCACGGCAATCATCACTCATTTTTAAGTGAGTACGACCAATTTGTTGTGCCGCTTTAACAATGAAAAATTCTGCAAGTGGCACAATATCACTTCGACGCTCTCTAAGTGATGGCAATGTTAGCCCAAAAACGTTTAATCGATAATAAAGATCTTCTCTAAAATCACCTACTGAAACAAGGCTTAGTAAATCTTTATTGGTAGAGCTAATAATGCGCACATTTACTGTGACTTCTTGTTCAGAGTCAACACGCCTAAAACTACCATGTTGAATAACACGTAATAGTTTACTTTGTAACTTAGCAGACATTTCCCCTATCTCATCAAGAAAGACAGTTCCACCATCGGCTAACTCAAAAATACCTCGTTTACTTGACTCTTGCTCTTTTTCACCAACACCAAATAATTCTGACTCTGCAACATCATCAGGCAAAGCGGCACAATTTAAGGTCATAAAAGGGTGTTCTGCACGTTCACTCGCACCGTGACATGCTCTTGCTAACAACTCTTTACCTGTGCCCGTTTCTCCCATAATTAAAATAGAAGAATCGAGAGTGGACATACGCTTAGCCTCACGAATCACTTTACGCATAGCGCTTGAACCCGCTTGAATCCCTGAGAATGTATTCTCATTTGGCTGTTTAAAGGCGTTCATTTGCTGACCGAGTCGAGCTTCAGATTTTAAAATCAATACTGCGCCAGCAAGTACTTGGCTGTCTTCTTCACCAGCAACATGAATCGGCATGATGTCAGCAACAAAATCATCGCCTTGAAATTTCAGGCGTCGAGTTTGAGCAAGTACATCTTTAGCATCTAACCAGCGGTTAAAGTTGAAACCTTTTAACCATAAACTAATATGTTGACCGACAAGTGATGCTTCACTGTCGCCAATAATACTCGAAGCGATGGTATTAACAATTCGGACATTGCCTTTTCGGTCGATTGAAATAAAAGGATCCGGGAAGGTTTTTATTAGGGTAGCAAGCTCATTCCTTTCACGCTCAGATGGCATGTAAGGCGCGGTTTTAACGTCACCTACTCCTTCAATCAAACGTAATTGAGGCATGAAATTTTGTAAATCAGAAAAGTCTAAATCGGGGATATTTATAAAAATACGACCTGGCTGCATCAGTTCAATACCACGTACATTAATGCCATATTCGACAAATATACCTAATACTTTCTGTCCCATGCCAACACGGTCATGACAAGTAATTTCCAAACGCATTTAACAAGCCCTTATCTAGTATTTAACAAAAGGGCTATTGTAAACTAATTTTTACGATATGAAAGCACAACATTTACCAAGTAGCAATTTGATAAATGCTGTTACCTATTTAGGCCATCTTCTGCCTAAACTAAATTATTCACCTATTTCATCTGTTTTTGCAGCACAGATGAAATCATTTTTATGCAAACCACCAATAGAATGAGTCCACCAAGTCACTGTTACTTTGCCCCATTCAAGCAGAATAGAAGGATGATGAAATTCACTTTCCGCTAATTCAGATACTTTGTTGGCAAATGCCCACGCTAGTTTATAGTTTTTAAATTTATATTCACGTTCAAGCATCATCACGTTATCACGTACTTGTGGAACCCAATCAGGTATTATGCCTATCAGTTCTTTAAGTTCTTCATCTGACACTTTTGGCGCATCTACATGGCAGGCTTCACATTGCTGACTTGCGAGTTTATTACTTGTTTGTGTTGTCATTATTAATCCTTATATTGCTCTTTATTTATTAAGCGATAATATCTTTATCTAGGTTATAAATTTTTAACTAGCTTGTTTGGTTGGAAATCGGGCTTCATGCAGACCTAACATTTGTGCCTTAGCAACAAGCTCCATGATGTCATCCACTTCAAATTTTCGAATTTCATCTAAGTCAGATACTTTTGTCAGCATATAATAGATAGGCTGCATAATATCGATACGATATGGTGTTCTTAATACATCGAGTATATCGAACTTCTTACGAACAGCATCTTTACTATTAATAGCGAAGTCAGTTTCACCTGGAGATGAAAGTACACCACCTCCATAGATACGCAGACCATTCGGGGTATCAAGTAAACCAAATTCTATAGTGAACCAATATAAACGTGCTAAAAATACCCGTTGCTCTTTGGTCGCGTTTAAGCCCATTTTTCCATACGCTTCGGTATAATTTGCAAACGATGGATTGGTCAATAATGGACAATGGCCAAATATCTCATGAAAAATATCCGGCTCCTGTAAATAGTCCATCTCTTCTCGACTTCGAATAAACGTTGCCACAGGGAATTTTTTTTCAGACAGTAACCTGAAGAATTCACCAAAACCTATCAGCGCTGGAACTGGGTAACATTCCCAACCTGTCGTTGCTTTTAATACCTCACTTACTTCACCCAACTGAGGTATACGGTCAGTAGGTAAATTGAGTTTAGCTAACCCTTCATGGTATTCATCACACGCTTTGTCTTTAATGCATGTTAATTGACGAGTGAAGAGCTCTTGCCAGATCAGATTTTCTTCAGACGACCACTGTATGAAGCCCTGCTCATCGGGGACTTTTGAAACATACTTTGTTCCTTTTGACATGTTATCAACCTTTTTCTTATGCGACTTTTGTTATAATTTTTTAATGTTTTTAATGTAATAATTTTTATATTGTTGCTGTATTCATCTTATGACATCAAGGCAGATAAAATAAAGCAACCCAAAGCGGTTAAAAAACAAACAAAAGCTTTTGTTGTACATGAAAGGTTACATGATAGATTACAGGGCAAGATTAAAGTGAGAGTTCACCTTGCCGTTATTTGTTGGCCGGACTTACCAATAACTTGATTTGCTGAGCTATTTTTTTACGAACCTGTGTTAACTTGGGTTTTTCTTTAAAAGGGATAGGACGGCATAACTCCATAGTTTTAGCACCTAAACGCGCAGTAAGCATACCTGCACCTAACCCTTGTGCGAAACGAGCTGATAATTTACCGAGTAATTCAGCCCCTAACATATCACTACCAAAGTCAGCCACCAACTCACTAACGCCAGCATAGGCCATATTAACGAATACTTGTTTAATTAATTTAATACGACTCCAGTACCCTAACTTTAAACCATAAAGTCCTGAAATTTTATTTATCATTCGTAAATTACGCGACAACATAATCAACATATCAATTACAGCCACGGGACTAAGCGCCACTAACACAACAGCTTCAGTAGAAAACTTTGCCACTTCGTTTAATGCTTTTTCATCAACCTTAGTTAACACGACACGTGAATAAAGCTGAATCAATTCAGTCGAGTTGTAGTCACCAGAGACAGCATCTTGCCATACTTGTTGTTCTTTGGTGTTATCAAAGGTTAGATCACAAGGTAAAGCCTCACTGATACTTTCGCAAAAATCTTTACCTCGTTTATTAGAGGTTTCGGTTTGCTGCTCTTGGGCAATTAATAGCAACTCTGTTGCTTGCTCTTTCATCTTTTGACGATTTGAAAATTGTTTGAGCCCGATAAGCTCATGCCATAGAGTACTTCCAGCCACCAAGGTCAGAGCTGAAAATAGTAACGCATAAATACGGGTAATTATAGGTGACTGCTCAAAGCCTACAATAAAGAAATCAACGATTTCAATAGTCAACAGCACTAAAAAGGAGACTACAATTGTGCGCCATAACCAAGAGGTTTTCCCACCTTGTACAACGCCTACGTCTTGATAGAGTTGTTCGGCATTAAGCTCTTTTTCTCTGTCCTCATCTAAGCCATTTTCATCAGGGGCTATAGGGAGATAGTCATTATTATCAAATACAACTTGTTCAGTAAAATTGGGATGTTGTGCATCTTGCTTAAACGAAGTTTGTGCTTGTTCAACTATTGCATCCCCTTCAGTAAAGAGAATTTGTTGCTGATGTACAGGTTCATTATCTTTTGTAGTCATATCATTTTATCTGCAAGTAAAAATTGTAATACCTGATCCATACGAACATGCGGTAAGCATTCATGTTTATTAAGACCACTTAAGGGAGCAAATTCAATAAAATTAAAATTATTAGATTGCCAATACTCTTCTTTAGGTAATAAACGCGGAACAGCGCCAGGAAACACAGTGATTTTTTGTCCAAAGACATTTTCTTTCGAATCAATACCGCTATGATTTAAAGGTTGCCCTTGAATAACAGGAACATCTTTGCCTTTATGCTTACTCACTCCTGAGTTAGTCGCTTTAACGGAAGCAATGGCTAACGTTTTAACTTCAACAGCATCATAATTTAACTGCTGTTTATTTTGATGAATTAATTGATTCAGCAATGCCACCATAGGAGCATGCTGTTCAGGCGTGACATGATCGGCTTTTGTCGCCCCAAAAAGTAACTTATCTATTTTAGGTGAGAATAAACGAGAAAACAGACCTGATTTACCATAGTTATAGCTTTCTAAAATCATCGTCATGGCTAACTCTAAATCGGCAAAACTTTCTTTGCCTTTATTCAAAGGTTTTAAACAGTCGGCAAGTACTATTTGTCGGTCGAAACGAAGAAAATGTTCACGATAAAACTCACGAACCACTTGCTCTTTATATTCCAAGTAACGCGAACGCAACATACCTATAAGGCTATCATCGGGTGCATTTTGATACTCATTACCGTCAAGACTAGCTAAATCAGGAAATGGAAAAAATTCTAATATTGGTGCCCCAGCGAGATCCCCTGGCAATATAAAGCGTCCGGGTTGAATCACTGACAAACCTAATTCATGGCGAAAGCAGTGCAACAACGCTGTGTATTCTTCTGCTAATTCAGCTAAAAGCTCTTCACTCGCACAAGCAAAGGGGTCAAGTTTCTCGAGCTTAGTCAAAAAACATTTGCTATGTTCAGCCCGAGATCCACTTGTCATCAATGAATGTGTCTGCTTTGACCACTCTTGGTACGTTTGCTTAAGCATGGGTAAATCGAGTAACCACTCACCAGGGTAATCGGTAATATCTAACGTCAATGTTGCCATATCAGTCGCATATTTTAACAGTGAGTTTTTCGGTTGATAGCGTATCGCTAAGCGTAACTCACTAATACCATGAGTTGGCTCTGGCCATGTTGCCGGCTCTGAAGTGAGGGCTGAAATAGCTGAATCATAATCAAACCTTGGCACATGAAAATGCTTTTGAGGTACTCGTTTTGCGGCAATAAAGTTACCATGATGTACCGGGTCAAAGAAACTAAGCTTAGCGCCATTACCTTCATTGATTAATTGATTTACCAGTGAAGTAATAAAGGCTGTTTTACCACTACGGCTTAACCCAGTAACCGCCAACGTCACATGCTGATCAATAGTGCGATTGAGTAATTCACTTGCTTTTAACTTTAGCTTATCTAAGCCACGCTTTTTGAATATCGATTTACTTAGTAGTGCCATAAAGTGAATGCCATAACGAGTTGATAACTTCTTTTAGGTAAATTAGCTTTGATAATTAATTTGATAATAAGATCTTTTAATTTAAATTACATCTTATACCAATCATTGATTGAAATTTACCAGGAAGATTAACAGTCAATCATAAACTGGCCAAAATTATTGGCTGGCAAATAAAAAAGCTGCCAACTGACAGCTTTTCTTAACATGGCACGATTACAGCTTATTAATTTCTCTAGAAACGGTAAACTCAGCTGAGGTAACATATTGCTCCATCGCTTGTACCTTCTTCTCTAGTGACCGAAACTTACGACGGATATCATAAAGCGCTTGTTTCGGTGGCTCGCCTGCTTGCCAAATTCTAGCCTTTACCTTAATAGACTCATTAATTACATCTGCTTTTTTTCTGCCTTGCTGATAGCGGTTACTATATTGTCCATCACTTGCCTCAAAATTTCCTTTAACTGTTTTCTCTGGCGCTTTATCTAGAATAAACCATCCGGCTATATATCCTAAAATAAGAAACGGCATACCAAACAGTACAGCTGAAACCACAAGTATTCTGACTAACCAAGTCTCCCAACCAAAGTAATCCGCTATGCCAGCACAGACCCCTGCGATTTTCCCTTGCTCGGCGTTACGATATAACTCACCTCTTGATCGATTCATAATTTGGTTCTCCAGTTTGGGGTCTCCGCGTCTAAAATCGCTTCGAGAGTTTGTATCCTATCAGCCATTGTATCTGCAACTTCTGATAGTTCAGATAATTGAATATACTCCTCTTGGCTAAGACCTTGGCTAACTTGCTTTTTACTGCGGTAATGCAAAATCAGCCATATTGGAGCAACAATAATCATAAAAATAATGACGGGTGCGACGATGATCTCTTCCACAATACTTCTCCTTTATCCTATTCTATCGATAGTTCTATTCATGTATTTTATCGTTGAGCTGTTATTTTTTACTGTTTTTGATCTTAGCTTTTAATTGCGCTAACTCATCATCAACTTTTTCATCTGATTCAAGCTCAGCTATTTCATCTGCTAGTGATTTGCTACCTAAATCATATGATTCAACTTCTGCTTCAATACCATCAATTTTTCGTTCGTAATGGTCAAAGCGGCTTAAAGCATCATTCACCCGCGTACTATGAATATTTTCTTTTACTTTCAAACGAGAGCTTGCTGATTTCTCTCTAATAAGAATCGCTTTCTGACGTGATTTAGCGTCTGTTAGCTTGTCTTGTAATTGCGCAATTTCATCTTGCAACTTGCTAATATGATCATCGGTATGTGCTAACTCCGCTAATAATGCTTGCGCGCTTTCACTGCTTTTTTTCTTTTCCATTAAAGCCGCACGTGCTAAGTCATCACGGTTTTTACTTAAAGCCAACTCAGCCTTATCTTGCCATTGCTGTGCATCTTTTTCCAGGCGGGTTACTTGACGGGCTAACTCTTTTTTCTCTGCTAACGTTTTAGCAGAGCTAGAGCGCACTTCAACTAAGGTATCTTCCATTTCCTGAATGATCAAACGTACCATTTTTGCCGGATCTTCGGCTTTATCTAATAAATTATTAATATTAGAATTAATTATATCTGTGAATCTTGAAAAAATACCCATAACAACTTCCTCAACTGATGGCTAAATCATGTCTACTTTACCTAAAATAAGCATAATACCAATCGGACTAATTTATTGATCACTTAGCGAGAATTAAAAGGTTTAGAGGCAAGGAATTGATTGAAGAGAATAGTTATTCTATTGTCCAAATCAATAACGCCGTATATAAACCTTTTAAACTCGCCCTTCGGGAGCTCATTCGCAAACTGATCACGTCGCAAAATGAATGAAATATAGACTAACTATGTTTAACTCATTGTGCTTGTTTAAGCTCGCTAATGTAGCTCTAAGCTGACCAATAAACTGTTCCGCTTGGTAAAACTTAGCGCTGAATTACTCTTTTATCACATTCATTTTTTACGCCAACTTTCCAACAACAGTTAACACACTGTTTTTACAGTGATTATTATTTATTGAAAAAAGTCTTTCAACCTCTTATGTAATAAAATACACTATTTGTTAGTGAAATAAACCAACATTTGAGTTTACTATGGCGCGTTTTAACCAACAAGATAACCTTCTTGGTCAATCTAATAGTTTTTTAGAAGTTCTCGAACAAATATCCCAAATTGCTTCTTTAAGTAAACCAGTACTTATTATTGGAGAGCGCGGCACAGGTAAAGAGCTTGTTGCCGCGCGTTTACACTTCCTATCTAAACGTTGGGAGCAAAGCTATTTAAAACTAAATTGTGCTGCCCTCAATGAAAACTTACTTGAAACAGAATTATTTGGTTATGATAGTGGTGCTTTTACAGGCGCGAACAAACGCCATGAAGGACGCTTTGAACGAGCCGATAAAGGTACCCTATTTTTAGATGAGATTGCTAATACCTCTGGACTGATACAAGAAAAATTATTACGTGTAGTTGAATACGGTGAATTTGAACGCGTTGGTGGCTCAAGAACAATTAATGCTGATGTTCGTCTCGTTGCTGCAACTAATGAAGATTTACCAACCTTAGCGGCATCTGGACACTTTAGAGCTGATTTATTAGACCGATTAGCCTTTGATGTAATAACCCTGCCCCCCCTTAGAGAACGTTTAGACGACATATTAATGCTCGCTGAGCACTTTGCCATCAACATGGCTCGCGAACTTGAGTTTGAATTATTTAGTGGCTTTACTGAAAAAGCTAAACGTAGTCTGCTTGAATATCACTGGCCAGGCAATATTCGTGAATTGAAGAATGTGGTTGAGCGAAGTGTTTATCGAAGTAATAACCCACACTTGCCCGTTCATGAGTTAATCATTGATCCTTTTGAATCACCTTTTAGACCAAACCAACGAATAAAAACTCATGATAGAGTAAGCACTCTCAACAAAACCTTAGCTTCAACAGATGAGAGTACTGTCGATAAAACGCCAGTAGTAACATCAGACAATAACAATGTATCACCAAAAATCCCCCCTAAAGTAATGAGTCAACAATTTCCGCAATCATTAAAAGCATTATCACAAGATTATGAAATAGAGTTAATACAATCAGCATTATCTCATTGTCAATTTAACCAAAAGAAAACAGCAGAGGCACTCGAATTAACTTATCATCAATTAAGGGGTTACCTAAAAAAATACAACTTGCTTGATGGCAGTATCAATGATGAATTTTAAATTTATACATTTCTTAACAGTCGCAGCTTTAATCAGCTCAATAATGGGTTGTAATGAAGGGGATATATCATCTTTAAGTGAACGTAGTATAATCTATTGTTCTGAAGGGTCCCCTGAAACATTTAACCCCCAATTAAGTACTTCAGGCACAACCTCTGATGCCAGTGCAAAACAGCTATATAACAGTCTTATAGTGTATAAGGGGAATAAAAATACCTTAGCCCCTTCTTTAGCAAGCTCATGGCATGTGACCCGTGATGGAAAGAAAATAACTTTTTATTTGCGTCAAGATGTTAATTTTCATCAAACCAGTTACTTCACCCCAACAAGGAAGCTTAATGCTGACGATGTTTTATTCAGTTTTAATCGAATTTTAGATAAAGATCATGCTTTTCATCAGATATCTGGAGGGCAATATTCTTTTTTTCAAAGTGTAAAGTTTTCAGAGCTTGTTGAAAAAATAGAGAAAATAAATGATTTTACTATTCGTTTTATTTTAAAACGTAACGATAGCTCCTTTTTGGCTAATTTAGCCACCGATTATGCCGTCATTCTATCTGAAGAATATGGACAGCAGCTCACAACTCAAGACAAACAACATGAGATAGACATACTCCCCATTGGTACTGGTCCCTTTAAACTACAGGATTATCGCGTTGGTTCGTTAATCCGCTTTTATCGCCATGATGAATATTGGCAAGAAAAAGCAAAAATAGAACAACTTGTTTATGATATATCGCCCAATAAAAGTAACCGTTTAACTAAACTATTAGCAAAAGAGTGCGATGTCAGCAGTTACCCCATTGCACATACAACAATTGCTGAAAGAAGCGACTTAACATTAGAATCTATTACCTCGTTAAATGTCGGGTATTTTGGCTTTAATACCCAAAAAGCCCCTTTCGATAATAAGTTAGTTCGTCAAGCAATCAGCTTAGCGATTAATAAACAAGCGTTGATTGATACGATTTATCAAGGACAAGCAGCCAGAGCAAAATCAATACTACCCGAAACATCATGGGCTTATGACAGTGAGACGCCTGAATTGGGCTATGATCCTGTTCGCGCTAAATCTTTATTAGAGGTAGCTGGTTATGCCCAAGGTTTTACTATGGATATATGGGCGATGCCGGTTCAAAGAGCATATAACCCAAGTGCGGTAACTATGGCGAAACTTATTCAAGCTGATTTAAAGAAAATTGGTGTAAAGGTCAAGATAATAACCTATGAGTGGAGTACTTTTTTACGTCGATTATCCATGGGCGAGCACCAAAGCTTTTTATTAGGCTGGACCGCAGACCACCCTGACCCTGATAATTTCTTCACGCCAATGCTCAGCTGTACTTCGAGAGAAAAAGGCAGTAACCGTACATTCTGGTGTAATAAAGAATATGATGAACTACTGAAAAAAGCACTCACAACAACCAATATGAGTAAAAGAAAAGGTTATTATGCTCAAGCAATGACTATCATTAACGAAGAAATGCCCTTATTAGCAATTGCGCATTCAAAACGATTTCAAGCGCGTGGCACTGATGTAAAAGGCGATATTTTAGAGAACTTTGGCGGTATTAGTTTCTATGATGTATATAAAAGTAATAACGTCAGCAATACCAATAAAGTAATGGCTCCTAACAAAAAAGCAAAGGTAATAGATTAAATGCTTACTTTTACTTTGCGCCGGTTAGCCTTATTTCTATTTACCATGATGGTATTAACACTTCTCTCTTTTAGCTTAAGTTTTTTATTCCCTGGTGATACTGTCATTAATCACTCTGGTCAGATAAATGCAACAGCGACAGACCTAGCTAAATTGAACGAAGCGTATCAGATGGATAAAAATATTTTTCGCCAATATAGCGCATATTTACAGCATATTATTAATGGTGACTTCGGTCAATCGATGGCAAGTCAGTCACCTATTAGTAATGAAATAATAGAATTATTGCCCGCAACCATAGAGCTTAGCTTAGTCGCTTTACTTATCGCTATGTTAGTTGGCATTCCTTTGGGTTTTATTGCCGCCATAAATCACAATAAAACCAGTGACAATGCCATTTTGTCATTTGCCATGATAGGTTATTCCATCCCTGTTTTTTGGCTTGGCTTACTCGCAATACTGCTCTTTTCCATCGGACTTGGCTGGCTGCCATCGTCAGGAAAAATTAGTCTATTGTTTGAAATAGAGTTTGTAACTGGCATTCAATTTATAGATATTTTACTCAGCGATAGCCCCTACAAATGGCAAGCATTTAATAATGCCAGTGCCCACATAATTTTGCCTGCATGTGTCATCGCATTAGCGCCCGCAACTATTTTCATTCGATTATCTCGTGCCGCCATGATTGAAGTATTGGCCACCAGCTACATTAGGGCAGCCCGAGCTAAAGGATTGAATTTTAGGCAGATAATATTTCGACATGCCATTCGAAATGCATTAATTCAAATTATCCGACATGTGGGTCTACAGTTTGCTAATTTGGTGACGCTCGCTATGGTAACTGAGGTAATTTTCAGTTGGCCTGGTATTGGTCGCTGGCTAATAGAAAGTATTTCTCAGCGCGATTACACTGCAATTCAAAGTGGCCTACTAGCATTATCATGCTTTATATTTATAGTGCATATTTTAACAGATTTTATTTATGCAGCTCTTAACCCGCTAGCACGAGGTAATAATCATGGCTCGTGAAAAAATATATCAAGAAGAGGTGTTCCCTTCTCCATTTATGCAATTATGGGGGATTTTTCGAAAAACCCCCGTGGCTATGGTTGGATTTTGCTGTTTTATTTTTCTTATTACACTTGCCATTTTCGCGCCCATTATCTCTCCATATTCACCTGTAGAAAGCAATTTGGAGATGATATTACTGCCTCCTGCATGGCATCCTGATGGCAATGTAAGTTATTTATTAGGTACTGATGAGCTAGGGCGAGATATGCTATCAAGGCTAATGTATGGTACCTCACTTACCTTTGGCTTAAGTTTTATTGTCGTTGTATTCTCTTTAGTTATCGGCGTAGTCATTGGTTCGCTATCAGCATTGACACGAGGGTTCAAATCAAGTTTTTTGAATCACTTTCTCGATGTAATACTATCGATTCCATCATTATTACTCGCCATTATTATTGTCGCCATCCTAGGGCCTGGTATAGGTAACACCGTTTGGGCCATTGCCATTGTATTTATTCCTCAATTCATTCACATTACCCGGTATGCGGTCAAAGAAGAATTTAGAAAAGACTATGTACTGGCGTCGCGTCTTGATGGCGCCAGTAACTTCCGTATTCTGTACTATTCAGTTTTCCCTAATATTGTTGAACGCTTGATGAGTCAAGCCACCCTTGCACAATCTGCAGCGATATTAGATATAGCCACCTTAGGATTTTTAGGGTTGGGCGCACAAATCCCCTTACCAGAATGGGGTGCGATTTTGGCCAATGGCCTTGAACATTTTTATATAGCGCCTTGGACAGTTTACTTACCAGGTTTAGCCATTTTGTTCGCTGTTGTTGCCACTAATTTGGTCGGCGAAGGTATTCGTCATGCCCTCAAGTTGCGTAAGGAAAGCTAATGATTTCCCTAACCATAGCGGTAACAAAAACAACTATAAATGCACCATGTTTGACACTAATTATTCTTCTAAAAAGAGCTCCTAAGTAAGCATATGAATTTACTCGACATTCGAAATCTATCCATTGCGCTTGATACTCCGACTGGTCGAGTATTGGCTGTAGATAGGGTAAGTTTATCAATAAAAGAAGGTGAATTTCGCGGCTTAGTCGGAGAGTCCGGCTCAGGAAAATCATTACTAGCACAAGCAATTATAGGTGTTTTACAGGATAAGTGGCATGTTGATGCTGACCGGTTTCATTGGCGTGGTATAGACTTATTACGTCTGACCATTGATGAACGCAGAGCATTATTATGTCGTGATATTGCGATGATTTTTCAAGAGCCGATGAGTTGCCTAGACCCCACAACATTGATAGGCGAACAGTTGAGTGAAACTATTGATACATCGCAACTAAGCGGATATTTTTGGCAACGCAGAAAACAACGTAAAGAAGCGGTAATAAAATTACTACATAAAGTCGGTATTAAAAAGCATAGCCAGTGCATTAATAGTTACCCACATCAGCTCACAGAAGCTATTTGTCAGCGCGTTATGATAGCAATTGCACTTGCAGGTAGACCAATCTTATTAATTGCAGATGAGCCTACTGCCGCAATGGAAAGTACTAATCAGGGGCAAATATTCAGGTTACTTGCCAACTTAAATCAATTGAAAAACATGTCTATTTTATTAATCAGCCATGATCTAGAAAATCTTACCCACTGGACTAGTACCATTACCGTTATGTACAGCGGCCAATTTGTGGAGGCCGGCAGCACAGAGAAAATATTTAATAAACCGATGCACCCCTACACTCGAGCTTTAGTTGATAGTAGTACCAAAGCCAATTTACAATTACCGACAAAATCTCGCCTGATGACCTTACCGGGTAGTATTCCAATTCTACAACATTTGCCCATAGGTTGCAGACTAGGTCCTCGATGCCCAAGAGCACAACAAAAGTGTGTATCTGCACCAAAAGTCAGTAATTTCCATGGCCATAAAGTAAGCTGCCACTACCCATTACTCAGAGATCCCGGTAAAAAAGAAGCGGTAAAACACAAAACAGGCAAAGGAATAAACTAACATGAGTGTTTTATTAGATGTAAAAGAAATTTCTAAGTCATTTAAACTGAAAGGTTACTGGTATCATAAACGAAAATTTGACGCCTTATCGCCATTATCCTTCGCTATAGAAGGTAAAAAAACCTTGGCAATTGTTGGTGAAACAGGATCAGGTAAATCGACATTAGCAAAGATATTAGTTGGAGCAGAAACGCCTAGCTCGGGTAAAGTATATTTAAATGGCCAGTTATTAGAAAGCCAACGTTTTAAGCAAAGATGTCAGCATGTTCGCATGATTTTCCAAGATTCGGGTACCACACTCAACCCTAGCTTAACCATTCAACAATTGCTCGACGAACCCTTAACACTTAATACAGACTTGGATGACAAACAACGTCGACAGCTTATTCGTACTACACTACAAAAAGTTGGACTGCTTGGCGATCATATGAACTTCTATCCTCATATGTTTTCAGGTGGACAAAAGCAAAGAATATCCCTCGCCCGAGCCATTATATTACAACCTCAAGTGATAATATTAGATGAGGCTTTAGCGGCTTTAGACCCCTCATTACGCTCACAAATGATTAACTTGTTACTTGATTTGCAACAGCAAATGGGCTTAGCGTATATTTTAATATCTCACAACTTAGGTATTGTTCGCCACTTCAGTGACGATGTAATGGTAATGTCACAGGGTAAAGTGGTCGAATCTGGAAAAACCATTGAGGTGATGCGTAATCCTCAGCATAAAGTGACTCAAAGACTAATGATGAGTCAAAATTTTCAGCTTAAATAAAGTCTGACCAAGTACTTTATACCAATTGCACTAATTAAGTGATCATTTTCAACTGGTCTAAATATCCAATACCATCGTTGCTTTCAATCCCAATAGCCAGCTATTGCTCAATCAAGCGCCTTGTTCTTGAAAATTTATTCTCATTGCTTATTTTAATAATGAAAGCTGTAACCTTGATTAATCCAAATGGTTTTAGGTATTAATCACCTATAAAACAAACAAAAAAAAGCCAATAGTAAATAATTACTATTGGCTTTTTTGACCGCTAAAGGCGATCAACGTTACTCTTTATTAATAACTAGCAACAGGCTCAGAAAGCACCTTGCGGCTTATCTTAGCACCTACCTTTAATGAGGTAACAAAGCTTTGGTAAGCAGATTGAGCTAATTGTGATGTTTGTTGCTGCGCTAAGTTCGGGTTAGCAGCAATTTCATTTACGCCAATAGCTGTCACTTCAACAAGAGCAAGATCTCCATTGCTTAACGCAACGCTTGACGCGGAAATAGTTCCATTCACAGGATGTGGTAAAACAAACGCTGCGCGACTGATACTTTGATCAACTTCAGCGCTATAACGAGCCACTTTCGCTTTGCTAACAAAACTAGCACTAAGTGATGCTAGTTGAGTAGAAATATCAGTACCTGCGTTAAAATCAGCTAATAATGAATCAACTGTTTGTTGAGCTTTTTCAGTTGATTTTTGATTAACTAAGATATCTTTAATCTGTGATTTAACTTCCTCTAGAGGCTTGACATTTGCTTCTTGCAAAGTGTTAAGACGCAGTACAAGAACAACACTATCGTTTACTTCTATAAGGTCTGAGTTCATGTTGTCTTGAAGAACCATTTCTGAAAAAGCAGCTTCAATAACGTTAGCTTGATCAAAAGGCATACTATTACCATTACGTAATAACCAAGGAGACGTTTGTATAACAACATTTACCTCACTTGCTGCATCTTCTAGGCTATCAGGAAATTCAAAGCTAATACGTGCCATTTCTTGCTGTAGAGTGAAGAATTTGTCTTGTGCTTGATCATTACTTAACTTAATACGTAAGTCTGCTTGTACGTCAGCTAAATCTTGAACCGCTTCTTCTTTATAATCCGTTAATTTCAATACATGGTAACCAAAGCTTGTTTTAACTAATTGACTGATTTCGCCAATATTAACTAATGCTAATGCAGCCTCATCAAAGCTTTCTTCCATTATACCTGGCTCTAGCCATTCTAAATCACCACCATTTTCACCGCTAAAAGTATCACTTGAAACTTCTTTGGCTAATACAGCAAAGTCTTCACCTTGGTTAAGACGGCTCAATACTGCTTGTGCTTGAGTTTTAGCTAGGCTTTCATCGTCATTAAACTCAATAAGTATATGAGAAATACGACGCTGTGCTGTTTCAGTAAAACTAGCGATATTCTCTTGATAATGCTTAGCTAATTCTTCATCAGTTACATTAATATCTTTTGCAATATCAGCAACACTTAAGCTGATATAGTCAACTTTAACTTGCTCTTTATTTTCAAAACGAGCTTGGTTAGCTAAATAATAACTATTTATTTCTTCATCAGTTAACTCAATAGCTGCTTTAAATTGCTGCGCCGAGATAGTCGCATAGCGAATATCTCGCGTTTGGTTTTGTAAAACAAGTTGTAATTTTTCTTGGTAAGGCAAGTTAAATTCAGAGCCAACGAGTGCTTGGCTTAGTTGGCGACGAGTCATTTCAACACGTAAATAATCACGGAAGTCTGAAGATTGGAAAAAGCCCGCTTGATTGATAATAGCTAGATAGCGATTATTATCAAAAGTACCGTCCACTTGAAACTCAGGCATTTCACGAATAGTTTCTTTTAAACGAAGATCAGAAACACGAATAGCAAGAGCGCTGCTGTTTTGATCAATCAGCTTTTCATTAATTAGATTATCCAAAACACCTTGGCGAAAATTAGCCATATAATTGGCATCATTTGATAGAGTGTCAAACATCTCACCAAACTGTTGTGCCATACGACCACGTTGTGCTTGATAAGCTTTATTAAATGCTTGTTGGCTAATTGCTTCACCGTTAACCGTTGCTACAGAGGTATCAACTGAGTTGGTATAACTCCCAACACCTGCGACAGCGAAGGTTAGAATAATCAAACCAAGAATAATTTTGGCAGTCAATCCCTGCGATTTTTCACGAATATCTTCTAACATTTATTTCTCTTTTTTAATGCCTAAATAAACTAGGCCTAATTATCTTTAAATTAAAGTTGCTCGCGATTTTAGCAGATGACAATACCAAGTGCATTAATTTATTGACTACTTAGCGAGAATTAAAAGGCTTAGAGGCAAGGCATTGATTGAGGAGAATGGTTATTCCATTATCGAAGTCAATAACGCCGCATATAAGCCTATTAATCTCGCCCTTGGGAGTTTATTAGCAAACTGATAACAGCACAAAACAAATAAAATATAGAATAACTATGTTTAAGTCATTTTGTTTGTTCTAAGCTCGCTTATATAACTCTAAGTTGACCAATTCATTAGTGCAATTGGTATAGCACCGCTTGAAGCACAATATTAGCTAATTGCAAATAAATTATTTTTTAATTATAAGTTTCTTTAATTTACATAAGCTAAAACGTAAAAAACCACCTAAAAGGTGGTTTCAAATGACGATTTAGAACTTAGTCTAATGACTAGTTACACGTTACATGCGTCTTTTAATGCTTTACCCGCTTTGAAAGATGGGATTTTAGCAGCAGCGATTTGAATAGTAGCACCCGTTTGTGGGTTACGACCAGTACGTGCTGCACGGTCACGTACAGAGAAAGTACCAAAACCAACAAGAGCAACTTGCTCGCCATCTTTTAATTCATCAGTTACAGCGCCAATAAATGAATCTAATGCACGACCCGCAGCAGCTTTTGA
>MAAB01029688.1_pt1 | contig 24996 bp, 17 predicted proteins | sample 1115991 | NCBI WGS metagenome assembly MAAB01 (sample SAMN04961124, study PRJNA320927) | seawater metagenome | isolation source: sample BD02T18 sea water enriched with oil for 18 days | place: USA:Gulf of Mexico | collected 2013-07-27
ACTGTTGCGCCTACTTCAAGCTCAAGCTTTTCTAGACGAACTGTTTGTCCTTCGGTTACACGATGCTGTTTACCACCGCTTTGGAATACCGCGTACATAGCTACTCCGTACTGCGTCATCATATTATTAGTGACGCTAAATTTAAAAATATAGGGCGCGAATTCTACGCGAAGAAAACACCAAGGGCAAGCGTAAAAGTGATCATTTATTAACTTTATTGGTCATTTTTCGCTTTTAATTACTTTTACGCTAAGAAATTAGAACTAAGCTATCAGAAAGCTACTTTTGCCTACAATTTAGTGTAAACTTTAACATCTCAACTAATTGAATACTTTTGATTAATAATCAATCAATACAGCTAAAGAAAAGTAGTATGGGCAATAAAGTAAATATTAAAGCAATACAGGCATTAGCGCAAAGCGATATGACAGCAGTAAATGATCTTATTTATGATCAATTGCAATCAGATGTCGCACTCATTAATCAACTCGGTATATATATTGTTAACGGTGGCGGTAAGCGTATGCGCCCTATGTTAACAGTGCTTGCAGCTCGAGCATTAGCATACCAAGGTGAAAAGCATTGGGAAATTGCTGCAATCATTGAGTTTATTCATACTGCAACCTTACTCCATGATGATGTCGTTGATGAATCAAATATGCGTCGTGGCAGAGAAACGGCTAATGCTTTATTTGGTAATAGTGCCAGCGTATTAGTTGGTGATTTTCTTTATACTCGCTCTTTCCAAATGATGACTAAATTGGGTGATATGCGCATTATGGATATTTTATCTGATGCGACAAACATTGTTGCTGAAGGTGAAGTCTTGCAATTAATGAATTGCAACGATGCAAGTACCACTGAAGAAAGTTATATGCAGGTTATTTACTGTAAAACAGCTAAATTATTTGAAGCAGCAACGCGTCTTGCTGCGGTAATAGCTAAGCAAGACAGTAAAATAGAACAAGCTATGGCTGACTATGGTAAGTACTTAGGCACGGCTTTTCAATTGGTTGATGATATTATGGACTATACTGCTGACGCTAAAGAGATGGGCAAAAATGTCGGAGATGATCTTGCCGAAGGTAAACCAACCTTACCCTTGTTATATGCGATGGAACACGGTAGTGATGCCCAACAAAAATTAATTAGAGAAGCTATTGAGCTTGGTAACGGTATGGATAATCTTGAGTTAATCCTTGCCGCGATGGAAGAAACAGGTTCCTTACGTTATACCCAAAAACAAGCTGAAATCGAAGCTGACAAAGCCATTAAGGCCCTCGATGTCGTTGCTGATAGTGAATATAAAGAAGCGCTTATTGCGTTAGCCCATATCGCAGCAAATCGCAGCCATTAAGTTCAAAATAAAAACAACATCCACCTATTGCCTTGCTTAAGCGACAATTTCTGGAAACAAAAAAGCCCCGTTATCAATCGATAACGGGGCTTTTTATATTTTCGTTTACGGCAGCTTAGCTAGCCATAAAGTCAACACCTTCTTTGATATCTTTCTTTAAGGTATCAAGCATATCTTCTTTTGCTTGTTGTTCAAAAGCGCTTAACTCACCGTAAGGTAAAATTTCAATCACACCGTTAACGCCTAAACGTACTGGTTGTGCGAAAAATTGTGCATCAGCACCATTGCCTTCAACATAAGCATAATCTACAACATCTTCACCTTGTAGGCCTTTCACTAAAGACATACAAAAACGTGCCGCTGCAGCGCCCATTGAAAGTGTAGCAGAACCGCCACCCGCTTTTGCTTCAACTACTTCAGTACCTGCATTTTGGATGCGAGGAGTTAATGCTGCAACTTCTTCATCAGAGAAAGTAGCGCCTTCAACTTGAGATAATAATGGTAAAATAGTTGTGCCTGAGTGACCGCCAATAACTGGTACTTTAACTGTTGCCACATCTAAGCCTTTAAGCTCAGCAACAAAAGCTTCACTACGGATAACATCTAAAGTAGTTACACCGAAAACACGAGCAGCATCATAAGTACCTGCTTTTTTGAATACTTCTGCAACAATTGGTACAGTGCCGTTAACAGGGTTAGTAATAACACCAACTAATGCTTTAGGACAGTTGGCAACAATGCCTTCAGCCAATACTTTAATAATACCAGCATTTACATTGAATAGATCTGCACGGTCCATACCTGGCTTACGAGGCATACCTGCTGGGATCAAAACAATATCAGCACCAGTTAAAGCACCGCTAAGGTCGTCACGACCAAAACCTGCAACTTTAACGTCAGTTGGGATGTGTGATAAATCTACGGCAACACCAGGAACTACAGGCGCAACATCATATAAAGACAACTCAGAACCTGCTGGTAATTGAGTTTTTAATAATAATGATAATGCTTGACCAATACCGCCTGCGGCGCCTAAAACAGCTACTTTCATGTGATCTCTCCGGAACTAAGTGGGTTTAATTGTTGTAAAATTTGTTATTAAAATATTATTTGAGTAAATACGTTAATTTTTTGCTGCCCAAAAGATATAGCATAAGCAAGTAAAAAACAATTGTTATACTCAGATATTAACTTTCAGTATTCTGATGCGATGACGTATACTATCTTTATTTACACTGATTACAAACGCCACTTTAGTCTACTACAGGGTTGATTACGCATTATGAGCGGTTTACAAAAACAAGAAGCACTCGTACAAGAATTCAAAGATTTATTAAAACAAGAACAGTTTGGCTCCCAAGGTGAAATCGTTGATGCGTTAAAAGCCAATGGTTTTGATAACATCAGTCAATCAAAAATTTCTCGTATGCTCAGTAAATTTGGCGCCGTGAGAACGAGAAATGCTCGTCAAGAAATGGTCTATTGTTTACCGGCAGAATTAGGCGTCCCTACAGCCCAAAGCCCGCTTAAGCAACTCGTCTTAGAAATAGAGCACAATGAGGTTATGATCATCATTCAAACTAGTCCTGGCGCAGCACAGCTCATTGCCAGACTACTTGATAGTTTAAGTAAGAGTGATGGTGTTCTTGGTACTATTGCCGGGGATGATACTATTTTCATTGCGCCAACTGATGTGAGTAAAATTAATGAAACCATCAAAAAATTAGAGCAACTATTCTCTAAAAACTTAACTTAAAAATATGACCTAAACGCTATTTATACGGCGCTTAGGTTACTTAGCACTTTCTTTATGCTGCTGAGCAAAGCTTGTCCTGTAACGGGCTTAGACATATGTAAGTTCATTCCCGCCGCTAAGCTTTGCTGCTTGTCTTCTTCTCGCGCATGGGCTGTCATGGCGATAATAGGTAAAGGTTGATATTTATCTTGCGCTCTAATATGTTTAGCTGCCGTAAGCCCATCCATAATCGGCATTTGAATATCCATTAAGACGACATCAAAACTTTGTTCTGCTAAGAGATCCAAAGCCCCTTGACCGTTATCAGCTATCGTCACTTTCGCTTGCATCTTCAATAATAGTTCTTTAGCCACTAATTGGTTAACTAAGTTATCTTCGACTAATAAAACTGACACACCTTGTAAATTTTGTTCATCATGCGTAATCAAGTGTTCCTGAAAATCAGTATCAGGCCCTTTCAATACTTTCAGTCGATTAACAGGATCATTGTCAGCGACAAGTCTATTCTTTTTATCCTGTTGCACAGGGTGATCTACGTTATCAAATAATGTTTGCGAAATTTGGTCAAGCGCATAACGGAATAAAGGCATATCCACCAGAAGGTAAGGTATAGAAAGCTGGTCCAAATAATGACAGGTTTTATTGTCTAACTGTGTCAAAGCAGGTTGGCACAAACAAAGTAATCTAAATTCAGCTAAAGGTACTTTTAACTCTCGTTCACTTTGTTGCTGAACAAAATCTGTCTCATTTATAAGCAAGACACTATTTTTTACAATATTCACACGGCATAACGCTTCAATATCACTAACAGCATGCAGCTGCCAATTCATTTTAGTTATACTTTGGGTAAAGCTAGTTGTAACGTTTTGATTAACGACATAAACAGTAATATTAGATAATAATGGCTGATATAGTTCCGCAGGCAACTTTGGTTCTGACTCGGCTGAGATTTGCTGAGCAGCCCCGCCTTCTATCACTGTTTTATGCTTATTGGGAACATCACGTTGCACAAGTTGGAAAGGTAAAACAAAACTCAGCTCACTGCCTTTACCTAACTGACTAGTAAGTTCAATTTTCCCACCAAGCAGCTTAATTATTTGTTGGCAAATAGACAAACCTAAACCAGAGCCACCATATTTACGCGTCATAGATTCATCGGCTTGACTAAAAGCTTGAAACAGGTGTTTTTGATTATGACTCGCAATACCAATGCCAGTATCGCTCACTCGAAAACGTAATTTGGCCACGGTATCATCTATTGATAGCACATCAATTGATAACCTAATTTCGCCTTGTTCAGTAAATTTTATTGCATTGTTGAATAAATTAGCCAGTACTTGTACTAGACGCATTTCATCACTGATAACATTACTAGGAACATCGGCACTCATATCAACAATAATTTCAACGCGTTGATGATCAACATTAGCAATATTAAGTTTTAATGCTTTATTAATAACAACTGGCAGATTGACTGCATCTTGGGCGATAACCATTTTGCCTGCTTCTATTTTAGATAAATCTAAAAGCTCATCAACAAGATGAAGTAAGATTGACGAGGCACTTTGTGCATTCAGTAAATAATGCTGTTGACGAGTATCTAGCGAAGTCTGAGCTAATAAGTCCATCATACCCTGCATGGCATTGATGGGCGTTCTCACTTCATGGCTCATGTTGGCAAGAAATTGAATTTTCACACGGTTAGCATACTCGGCTTGATCTTTCGCTTTTTCCAATGCCGATTGTGTCTTTTGTTGTAAGGTTACATCTTGAAAAATACTGATAGTACCGAGAATGTTACCTTGTTCATCAGTGAATTGATTACAATAACCTTGATAAATAAACTCGCCAGCTTTTATCAAGGCTTGTTGAGGGTAAACATTATCATTCAAAGCATTGAGTATTTTAATTTCTTCAGCCAGAGGGGTTGGCATAAAGCTAACTGAGTGCCCTCCTGACATTTGCTCAACTGAATGATTAGTCAAGCGTTCAAAAGCCTTATTACACCCCATTAATCGTCCATCGGGATCATTAAAAACAATCAATTCAGGAATAGCATTCATTACCGATCGCAACAGCGCGTAATCTCGTTGATGTTTAGTACTCGTTTCCTGTAGTGCTTTGGTCTTTTCAATAACACGGCTATCTAATACATCATTTTGCTCTGTAAGTTGTAGTAACAAACTACGGTTTTGGGCAAAAATATCCTCTACCACTTGAAACCAATGTAACCAATCAGCTGCAGGTGAAACCTTACCAGGATCTCCTACAGCACAGTATTCAATATGACTTATAAACTCAGTAGTAGGCTTAATAAATGTACGCTTTGTCATCGTATTAACTAACATCAGAAAGGCCAATAAACCAATAAAAAGCATCGAAAAAACAAAAATAAAATCACTATATTGAGGCGCTGAAAAATCCTCATATCGCTGATATTTAAGTAAAGTCCAACCATTAGCTGTCAGCAACTGTTTTTCAATAAACCAATCACCTAAACGTTCATTGTCGCCTATTGTAGCTAAATGGTCGGCAGTTAGGTTTTGAAGTGATTCAGGTAACAAATCTTGCCAAGAAGCACGATAGCTTAATGACTCCTTCCCTAACCGCTTAGAAAGTAAAACGTCATTGTTTTCATTATATAAAACAAAGCCTTGAGTATCTAATTCTAACTCAGGTAAACTAGCATGTAATCGAGATAAATTTAGGTCAATAACTACCGAACCTAACAACTTATCTTGATGAAAAACACCTGTGCCTAGTGAAGCATTCATCCCTCCGCCCGCAGCATCTAAATAAGGGGGTGACCATATAACCCGATTACTTTTTGCCGTTAACCCCCTCATCGATTTGTTGTGGTGACTATCAAGGGCTTTTTCACTAAATTGCCATATTTCACGATCAACCCAAGGGTATATATTCACAAAGTTATCCAAGGAAATATAATAGAACCAAGTTGCTTCTTTGAGAATATTTTGCGCGGCAATAAATGCGGGGGTTAACGCATTAGCCATTGCTATTTCATGTTTTTTACGCGTTCCAAACTGACTGATTTGCCCTATACCTGTGATATTACTGCTTAAACGCTTCCCTTGTTTAATAACATCATGTAGGGGCTTATTTAAATAAAACATGTCTTCTTGTTGCAACAAAGAAGGCATAGGAATATTTATTTCATTGGGATGTTTTAGAATATATTCAGCAAATTCTTGTATGCCAACTACCGCTTGCATACTTTGCTCTAACATAAGGTTTAGTTGAAGAGCTTCTTGTTTAAGCTCTGCCAAACTTTGTTGTTTATGCTGTGAAATTTGGTTGAAATAACGTAAGGAGGCGGCAGAAAAAGCAATGAGAATAATGACAATAAAGGCAACTACAACAGTGATATTATAGCGCCTAAAAACTGTATTAATACCTGCTTGGTAATACACTAAAATGCCTTAACTATTCGTTTACATAGTGAGATAGCTTGATAAGTTAAAGCAGTCTCCCAATTTAAACAAGGATTAAACAAGAGTTGAGCAAGGAAAAGTAACGTATTTTACAAAGTTACTTTTCCAAGTACATAAATCAATTATAGATTTTCCTCCGCAAATGAAGCCAGTCGACTACGTACTACACCGTTTAAGTTAACAGTAGCCGAGCCTGGAAAGTTTTTAAAGCGCTCTACAATATAGGTCAGCCCAGAGGTAACCGCTGTTAAATAATTACTATCGATTTGCGCCAAGTTACCCGAGCAAACGAGTTTAGTGCCTTCACCACACCGAGTAATAATAGTTTTTAATTGAGCTGCCGTTAAGTTTTGACATTCATCAAGCAAGACTAAAGCGTTTTGAATACTGCGCCCACGCATAAAGTTTACCGACTTAAATTGGATATTCGCTTTATCCATAATATAATTTAAGCTGCCATGCATACTTTCATCTTGTTGGTGTAATACCTCAAGAGAATCAGTTATAGCAGCAAGCCATGGTGCCATTTTTTCTTCTTCAGTACCCGGTAAGAACCCAATAGACTCTGCAATTTCAGGAGTACTTCGTGTCACAATTATTTTGTCGTAAAGGCCTCTTTCTATGACTTGCTCTAATGCGGTTGCTAAGGCGAGTAACGTTTTACCACTTCCTGCTGGTCCAGTGAGAATAACCAAATCAATAGTGGGATCCAATAATGCGTCCATCGCCATGCCTTGATAAATATTTTTAGCATTAATACCCCAAGCACTTTTTGCTAATAATCGATCACGGCCAAGGTCTAAAATAGAGACTTTATCATCGTCCCAACCCGTAACTTTACCTGCAAAGTTATCTCCATCATCAAGTAAATATTCATTTATATACGTTAAAGGTATCGTTTCTTTAGCAATATAATGGGTCGTGTTTCTCCCTTCAGTTTCACTATCAACAGATTTAATTTGTTGCCAAAAATCACCTTCAAATTGATGATAGCCTTTCGTTAGAAATTGAATGTCATCAATAAGTTGATCCGTTCTATAATCTTCAACGTGTGCAAGCCCTGCTCCCTTGGCTTTCAGTCGCATGTTGATGTCTTTAGTGACTAAGACAATCTTTTTATTAGGGGTTTTCTCTTGAATATGTAATGCAGCGTTAATAATACGATTATCATTTTCATTAAAAGATAAAGTGTGAGCTGTTTTCTTAAGTGCATAATCATTAATAATGGCGAGGCAGCCACTGGGATGTTGTTCATCGTTTTGAGGTAATTTGACTCCCGTAAGAATTTGTTCAGGACTAGCATCTCGTAACGTGTCTTCAAGCGCCCGAATGGCTACTCTAGCATCTCGACTAACATCTTTACGTCTATCTTTAATTGAATCAAGTTCTTCTAACACTGTCATAGGAACAACAACATCGTGTTCTTTAAAGGATAGAAAGGCGAAGGGTTCGTGCAAAAGGATGTTGGTATCTAATATATAGATTATGGGTTGGTCAATTGTCTCGTCTATTTGAGACGTTTGGTTTAAATTATCACTTAACATATTCTCATTAATCATATTCTCTTTAGTCATGAGCAATCTCCGTGAGTCACTGACAAAACAAATATAAAAGAACAATACTGTATTTGAAGTATAGCCTATTCACAATAATATCTTAATAATCACTAAGCAAGCATAATTTTTTAATGATTCCGTCTATGATTAGGAGTACTATAGCGCTTTTTTTTTACCCCTAGTTTTTAATGTTTAGTCTCGCTTTAAATCATACACAAAGTAATAACTAAGCAATCGTTGGAGAAGTAAGTTTATGCCATTTCAGGTAGGTCAGCGTTGGATCAGTGACAGTGAATCAGATCAAGGATTGGGAACGGTAACAGGGGTTGAACACCGCTTTGTTAATATTGTTTTTACTGCCACAGGTGAATCCCGCAAATATGCCAAAGATAACGCGCCTCTAACACGTGTTATTTTTAATAAAGATGATCTTATCCCTAGCCACGAAGGCTGGTCTTTAAAAGTAATTTCACATAGTGAAAACCAAGGCATCATTAGCTACGAAGGCATACGACAAGATACCAATGAGCAAATTGTCTTAAGAGAAGTGATGATAGATCATTTTATTAAGTTCAATAAACCTCACGACCGTTTACTTAATAGCCAAGTTGATCGTTTAGACTGGTTTCGTTTACGAAAAGATTGTCTACAACATCAATATCAGCAGCAGCAATCTGATTTAACAGGTTTGACTGGTGGCCGAGTTAGCTTAATACCTCATCAACTATACATAGCTGATGAGGTTGGTAATCGCTTTGCCCCTAGAGTTCTACTTGCCGATGAAGTAGGTTTGGGTAAAACGATTGAAGCAGGACTTATTATTCATCAGCAATTAGTTACTGGTCGGGCAAAACGAATTCTGATCATAGTGCCTGAGTCATTAATGCATCAATGGTTGGTAGAAATGCTGCGCCGCTTTAACCTTAACTTTAGTATCTTTGATAATGAGCGCTGTGTTGAAACAAGCCAAGATAACTATGTTGATGGCAAAAAAGCAAATCCCTTTAGTTCTGAGCAATTGGTATTGGTAAACCTAGGTTTTATTACCAATAACCCTGAGTGGTATGAAGCACTCGTTAGTGAAGACTGGGACTTGATGGTTGTCGATGAAGCACACCATTTAAATTGGCAACAAGATAACCCAAGTATTGAGTATCAATGTATTGAGCAACTCGCCCAAGTTATCCCTGGTGTTTTGTTATTAACGGCGACGCCGGATCAATTAGGTCATGAAAGTCACTTTGCTCGCTTACGCTTACTTGATGCAGACCGCTTTTATGATTATCAAAAGTTTACCGAAGAAGAGTCTCATTATAGCGAAGTGGCAGATGCTGCCAATGCGTTAGTCGAAGGCAACAAGCTTTCCAATGAACAAGAAACAACGCTCACTGATTTATTGAAAGAAACAGATATCAGTAGTCAGCTTGCTAATTTAAATCAAGCAGATGACGAGCAATCAGCAAAAGTACGCCAAGGCTTACTAAAACAATTATTGGACAGACATGGCACAGGCCGTATCTTGTTTAGGAACTCTAGAAATACGATTAAAGGTTTTCCTGCTCGTCAAGTCGTCCCAGCCGTACTGGATATGCCGGAGCAATATCAAGATAACATTAATGAGTTTATGCTCAGTGACTGTCCTGAAGCTTTGGCTAAATCAAAACAAGCTAAGTATATTTTCACCCCCGAAATGCTGCACGGTTTAGAGCAACAAAGTGAGACATGGACTGATTTCGATCCTCGTGTAGATTATTTAATTGAGTTGTTACAATCACTTAAAAAAGAAAAAGTCTTAGTCATTTGTGCACACGCCCAAACAGCAATGGATCTAGAAGCCGTGCTCCGTATAAGAGAAGGCATTCGCAGTGCAGTGTTCCATGAGGGGCTATCTATATTTGAACGCGATAAAGCTGCCGCTTATTTTGCCCAAGACGAAGATAGTGCACAATTATTACTTTGTTCTGAAATTGGTAGCGAAGGCCGCAATTTTCAATTTGCTCATCACCTAGTATTGTTTGATTTGCCTAGTAACCCAGACTTATTAGAGCAACGTATTGGTCGTTTAGATCGTATAGGACAAACAGATATCATCCGTATACATGTGCCTTACTTTGAAGACTCGGCACAGCAGTTATTATTTGATTGGTATCAACAGGGTATGCAAGCTTTTGAACAAACGTGTATTACCGGTCGAGTCGTTTTTGAAACCTTTGGCGAGCAATTACTCTCATTAGCGTTAACTTGCCAACAGCAGTCGGCTGAGGCTGAATCGCTTATCAGTAACAGTTGGCAGAAACATTTATCAATTAAAGCAGAATTAGAGTCTGGCCGAGATAAGTTATTGGAGTTGAATTCATCTGGCCAGGGTCGCGCCCTTGAATTAGTTGATAAAATTCAACAAGACGATAATGACATAGCTTTACCTCAATTTATGTTTCAAGCACTCGATGTTTTTGGTGTGCAGCAAGATGACAAAGCCGATAATGCTATCGCCCTTAATCAAAGCGAGCACATGTTAAACAGTAATTTTCCATGCTTACCAGAGGATGGCACTACCGTTACCTTTGATAGGGATACCGCCTTAGTTAATGAAAATTATCAATTATTAACTTGGGATCACCCTATGGTTCGCGGTGTGTTGGATTTAGTCTTGAGTGATGAAATTGGTAATGCCAGTATTGGTTTATTAAAAAATGAAGCGCTACCTGTAGGTACATTTTTCCTTGAGTGTTTATTTACTGTTGAGGCAACGGCACCAGCTCATTTACAACTGGGCCGATACTTACCAACGACGCCAATACGCATTTTAGTAGACAAAAATGGCAACAATTTAGCCGATAAAGTCAGTGAACAAGTGCTTGATAAACAATTGTCACCTGTTAAAAAACAGATGGCATTACAGCTTATTAAAGCACTGAAATCACAAATTACTCCTTTGGTTGCAAAAGCAGAAGCACATGGCACACAACACATAGTTGCCATCCAAGAGAAATCGTTAAAAGCAATGCAAAACAAGCTTTCATCAGAGCAACAGAGACTAACAGCACTAAAAGCTATTAATCCTAGTGTGCGCCAAGAAGAGATTGACTTTATTAGTCAGCAACAAGAGGAATTAACTCACTATATTGATAAAGCGCAATTGACCTTTGAAGCAATTCGCATGATAGTGGTTACCCACTAATGCCAGCGGTTTAACTGGCTACCCATTAACAAATTATAGGGCTAAGTTCACCAGAGCATAGCCCTCTATTTCTGAGAAAGTAATGAGCGCAAACCCTGATTTTATCTACCTCCCTCCTAAGTCCCCTTATCTTGATATTATCTACCAAGATGATGATATTGTTGTATTAAATAAGGCAAGTGGTATTCTGAGCGTTCCTGGTCGCTTACCTGAACATAAAGATTGTTTACAAAATAGAGTACAAAGCGTTTTGCCTACTGCTACGGTTGTTCATAGGTTAGATATGGCGACATCAGGCATAATGATTATGGCATTGAACAAACCTGCCCATGTTGCTATCAGTCGCCAATTCGAACAAAGAAAAACTCAAAAAAGCTATCTTGCTCGTGTATGGGGTTTAGTCGAACAAAATGAAGGCAGTGTTGATTTACCTTTAATATCAGATTGGCCTAATAGACCAAAGCAAAAAATTGATCATGAAAATGGTAAAAAGTCATTAACACATTATCGCGTGCTTAGTCATGATAACTCTAGCGAGGAACACGCAAGTACTTTACTTGAATTGACACCGGTTACCGGACGATCTCATCAGCTTAGAGTTCATATGTTAGCCTTAGGTCACCCCATTTTAGGTGATAAGCTTTATGCACCTAAAGAAGCGTTAATAATGAGAAGTAGATTACAACTACACGCCTTAACATTGAGTTTATTCCACCCAAGTACAGAACAAGCGATTACGTTTAATGCTCCTTGCCCCTTTAATTAATTCTTTTTATGTCACGCTTTTTATTCTATGGTCGATATAGAATTACAGGTAATGGTTAAAGCCCATGAGACTTAAGATTTTTAAGGAAAAACAGTTGCATAAAATAATTTCACCTAACATTAGTCGAAATAAATTCAGCCCAACGTTAATCGTTACACTTATCTGTGCTTTTGCTTTTACTTGCACAACAAGTTTGGCAGAAGAGAAAAAGTCTGATGCTTCTGTAGAAAATACTCAAGAGGTTGCGAATAAAGCACCACCTATAAAAAAACCTATCGAGTTAACCAAGCAACATAAAGAAGATTTAAAACACTACCTAGCAGATGAACAAGTCAAGCCATTACTTGCAGGACCTGATGATTATCTGACCTTAGTGAAAAGATATACCAGTGCGAACAGTAAAGGTGTTGTGATTTTATTGCCGGAATGGCAGCAAGGTGCCACCAACCCCAAAGCGATAAATTACTTAAGAAATGAATTGCCAGCAAAAGGCTGGAGTACTATTGCGATTCAACCGAGTAATAAACCTGAAGGATACCCCTCATCAGCCATTACCGTGGAACAACAAAAAGAAGAAAACCAGTTAGCTCTAAAAGAGTATAAAAGTAAACTAAATAGCATGCTTAATGCCGTTATGAATACCGCAAGGAAATACCCTGGAATAGTGCTAGTGATTGCTCAAGGTAATAATGCCGCCTTACTCATCGATATATACAGCCAAGATAGCAGCTTACAGCCCAATGCACTTATTATGCTAAGTAGTTACCGACAGAGTAATCATGCACTGATTAATAGTGTCAATGAACAGTTTGCTCATCAGGTTGCTTCGAGTGAATTGCCTATTCTTGACCTTTACCTTAAATACGATAATCCTCTGGTATTAAACAAAGCAGCACAAAGAAAAGCCTTTTCAAAGCAAGAAATGAAAGTATATTATCGCCAACGTCAGTTGAACAATACCGTTACGGGTTATTATCCCGAAGAAGAATTATTTAGCCAGATTAACAGCTGGCTAAAAGCTATTGGTTGGTAGAGTAGCTACCGAGATAGGAAAAAAGGCTATTCGATTCAAAATAGCCTTAAGGTCTCAAAACAAAGTAAGTAATAGACATTACTAGTATTGCCACAAAGGTACTTTCGTGGTTATTTTTTCTGTTTTTCAATTAAATCATAGGCCGCTTGAATTTCTTGTGTTTTCTGTTTAGCACTTTCCATCATTTCTGGCGGTAAGCCCTTAGCCATTAACTTGTCCGGATGATGTTGAGACATTAATTTTTTATAAGCCTTTTTAATAACCTTTATTTCTGAGTTTTTGTCGACACCTAGTACTTTAAAGGCATTATCTAATTGTTGTCCACTCGCTGGTATATTCCCAGTGCCTTGTTGGCGATAACTTCTATTACCTTGTTGTTGATGAAAATTAGCTCCCGCAATAATCATTTCAAGTAATTTATCAAGCTCGCCAGCGGAATACCCTAAAAATTTTGCTATGGTGTGTAAAACAGAACGTTCCGAATCATCTAATTCTCCATCGCTAAAAGCAACTTGAACTTGGATTTCTAAAAACATTAACAACAAATCATGCCTGTTCCCCATCAAACGTTTAAATTTGACAAGACGGTCTTTAAGCGGAAATCCAGTTGATTTTCCTTCACGAAAAGCATCTTGTGCCTGTTCACGCAGTTCACTGCTTAACCCCAACTTATCCATATAGGCACTAGCGAACATAATTTCATGGCTAGTCACCTGCCCTTTGGCTTTAGCAACATGGCCCATTACCGAAAAAGTAGTATAGAAAAACGCAGCTTGTCGAGCTATCTCATCTTCTTTGCCACCAGCTATGCCATTAAAATTAAAACCACGACCGCGATCAAACATATGACCAAGCCAAAGACCTAATAAAGCGCCAAACAGGTTTTTACTGAGCATAAAGCCAAACAAAAAACCTAAAATCTTACCCCAAATATGCATTTTTTTAAGCATTCCTTACAATAATATCTAACCAACTGATGAACTATGCCATAAGAAGTTAGTCCAACTGAAAAAATTGCTATATCATAAAGCAATTAGCCGTTAAAATACTTGATTCATCGCTATAAAATCAATTTATAAATACTTTTACCATTTCCGGACAATAGATGTTTTTTTCCCGCACATTAAATTTTAGCCTAGTTACACTATTAGTTTGCTTATCATCAGTAGCTCAAGCTAATGTAGAAAATACAAACCCAATGCCTGAAACTCAGGTAATGATATGTCCATTGCCCGTATTTGATGATATTGCCATTGGCATGCCAGAGGTGCTTGATAGCACAATCCGTATATCCTCTTTAGAAGCAAGCATTGAACAAGATCAAACCGCACTTTTTAATGGTTCTGTTATTTTAGTAGACAAAGACCAAAAGATTATTGCCGACAAACTTTCTTTTAATCGTTTAAAAATGCAAATTGAAGCCATTGGAAATATTCATTACCAGGGTAAACAAATCAATATTTTTGCTAATACACTAAAAGCGAGTAAAACGGATAGATCAACCGAGATGACTGCGGCATCATATCAATTAGATGGCAATCCAGGCCATGGTAAAGCAGGGAGATTATCCATCAACAATGATGGTATGATGAGTTTAACCGACTCAACCTTTACCACTTGTTTACAAGAAGTTCCCGATTGGCAAATAAAAGCCTCTGAGATTAACCTCTCTGCAAAGGGAGACTTTGGTGAAGCGTATCATGCTCAATTTAGAGTACTCGATGTACCTATTCTTTATGTTCCCTACTTTTCTTTTCCTATCTCTAAAGAGCGTTTAAGTGGCTTTTTATATCCAGAACTGAGCTCATCAAGCAATTCGGGTGTAGAGTTTTCCGCCCCTTTTTATTGGAATATTGCTGAAAATTATGACGCAACAATCACTCCGCGTTATATGTCTAAACGTGGTACGCAAGTACAAACTGAGTTTCGTTATTTGAAAGATCAACAAACGGGTAAAATTGATCTTGAATATTTGCATCATGATAAAGAAATCAAAACCAATGATGATCCTAGATACTTAGCACGCTTTCAACATATCGGAACATTTTCTGAGGATTTCCGCGCTTATATTGATTACACCACCATCAGTGATGATAACTATTTAGTTGATATTGGTAGCAAACAGTATAATTCAAATGATGCTTACCTCTATCAAACGGGTGAACTGGCTTACTTTGGCGAGCAGTGGCAAGCAACATTGCAACTGCAAGATTTTGAAGTGCTCGGTGATCATCAGGCGAGTTATAAAACGTTACCTCATATTGAACTATCGGCTCAACAACCATTAAACTTTTTATCAGGCCAATTTGAACTTTATTCTGAATTAACTAATTTTCAATCATCAGAGAAAGATCAAGTTGAAGCAAACCGTTACCATATTGAAGCCGGCTTTACCTTGCCAATTTCTAGGCCCGCTTGGTTTTTAAATTCTGAAGTCAAGTTGCTGCATACTTATTATCAACAAGACAATATTACAGCAGGAAGTTCATTAGAAGAATCTGTAGAAAGAACCTTACCTAAGGTGCGTATTCATGCAGGTATAAATTTTGATAGGCAACTGTCGGCTTTTGGACAGAACTATCGCCATACCCTAGAACCACAATTACAATACCTTTATGTTCCAGAGAAAGATCAATCAAATATTGGCTTATATGACACCACTATTTTGCAAGACGACTTTCACGGGATTTTTCGTGATACGCGTTATAGTGGTATAGATAGGATTGCTGCAGCGAACCAATATACTTGGGGTATTACTAGTAGACTACTTGATGAACAGAATTTGGAAATAATTCGTGTTAGTCTTGGTCGTATTCAATATCTTGGTGATAATAATCTCGACCTTGCCAACGATGCCTTGTTAACTGATAATGACGACATTAACAATAAACAATCATCTGTTGCAGCTGATTTATTTTACCGAATAAACCACCAATGGCAAGTAAGTGGAGATATTCAATACAACACCCTAGAGAACTTTACTAATAAAGGGCAAGTTAATATTGATTACCAAATTAATAAATATAATTTAATTCAATTGAACCATCGCTATACTCGTAATGTCTCAGGAGATAGCTTAGAACAGGCTTCCCTTTTAACAAGTATTGCCATTAACGAAAACTGGGCATTTGTTGGGCGTTTAACGCAAGACTTACAGCAAGATAGAAGTTTAGAGTCATATGCCGGCTTTCAATATGAAAGTTGCTGTTGGGCAGTACGCATAGCTTATCAACGTCATATAAACTCAAACTTAGATGCTGCCAGCTTTGTTAACGAAGGACGTGAAGAGTTCGATACAGGCATTAGTATCAAACTCATTATCAAAGGCTTAGACGGAAAGCAGTCAGCTATAGGAACGCAAGAGATGTTTGATAAGAGCATATTTGGTTATAAACGCCCTTATTATTTACAGAACTGATTTACAAAATTTGCACCATACGCAATATTCAAAATATAAAACAAGATAACAAACATATGAAATATAGAATTAAAGCATTACTGTTAGCCTCTAGTCTTATCATTACGACTATTACATCAGTACAAGCTAAAGAAGAGCTGCTTGATAGAGTAGCCGCTATTGTTAATAGTGGGGTTGTACTAGAGTCTGAAGTGAACGACCTCCTTGTTAATATTAAACAACAGGCTAAAAAAAATAATCAGAGCTTACCTTCCGATAAAGCATTGCGCATTCAAGTAATGGATAAATTAATAAATGACTCCCTGCTCAGTCAAATGGGGCAGCGTATGGGTATCCAAATCAGTGATGCACAACTTGATCAAACCTTAAATAACATGGCGAAAGAAGATAAGCTAACTTTAGCTCAATTTCGTCAACAGATAATTAGTGAAGGCACGAGTTATGAAAAATACCGTGAAAATGTTCGAACAGAACTCGTTTCAGGGGAAGTAAGTCGCAATAGTGTTAGACGTCGAATATTTGTCTCTCCACAAGAAGTGGCAAACTTGCTTAAAGTAATGAAAGAGCAAAGCACAAATAATGTCGAATACCACTTAGGTCATATATTAATAGAGTTCCCTGCAGATGCTAGCCAAGATGAACTCGCTGCAGCTAAAACCCGCGCAACAAAAGTGGTTGAGTTGCTCAATGACGGCTCTGATTTTGCTAAAATTGCGATCACATCATCAGGTGATGCTAACGCATTAAAAGGCGGAGATTTAGGCTGGAAAAATGTTAATGAAATGCCAACACTCTTTTCAGAATTAATAAACGATAAACCTAAAGATACTATTGTTGGTCCAATTCGAACTGGTTTAGGTTATAGCATTGTTAAAATATTGGACATTCGCGGAAGAAAAGTAGTTGAAGTGGAAGAAGTAAAAGCTCGCCATATCTTAATTACACCATCAATTATTTTAAGTGATGAAAAAGCTCAGAGTTTATTGCAAGGCTTTTTAAATCAAATAGAAGCTGGAGAAGCAACCTTCGAAGAATTAGCTAAAGAACATTCTGAAGGGCCGACCTCCGTACGTGGTGGTGACTTAGGCTGGGCGGATCCTAAAAAATATGATCCGGCCTTTACAGAAGCCTTAGCTACGATGGAAAAAGGTGGCTACCATAAACCATTTCGCTCTTCTTTTGGTTGGCATATTATCAAGCTAGAAGACCGTCGAATGGTAGATGCCACTTCACAATTGAATGAAAACCGTGCTTATCAAATTCTTTTTAATCGTAAATATGGTATGGAAAGTACCCGTTGGTTAAAAGAGACACGCGATGAAGCCTATATTGAAATATTTGAACAGGATAGCAAGTAATGACTCAACGCATTGCCATTACCCCCGGTGAACCTGCAGGTGTTGGTCCCGACTTAACAATTACTATCGCTCAACAAGATTGGCCAGTTGAAATGGTAGTTATTGCTTCAAAAGTATTATTAGAAGAAAGAGCAAAAGCACTTTCTTTACCGTTAACCATAATCGATTATGATCAAAATGCCCCCGCACAATCACAACAAGCCGGGAGTTTAACAGTCCTAGATGTTGAGTTAGCAGAGCCTTGCGTGCCTGGAACACTAAATAGTGCTAATGGCGCTTATGTGGTAGAAACACTACGCATTGCAAGTGAAAAAAATATCTCTGGTGAATTTGATGCAATCGTCACTGGACCTGTGCACAAAGGATTAATAAATAAAGCGGGCATAGCTTTTAGTGGACACACTGAATATTTTGCAACTCAAGCTAATTGTACTGACGTTGTGATGATGCTTGCAACTAAAGGGCTTCGAGTCGCATTGGTCACCACACATATACCGTTGGCCTATGTATCTAAAGCCATTACTTATGAACGCTTACAGAAAGTCACGCGGATTTTACATAAAGACCTGCAAGAAAAATTTGGCATAAAATCACCTAAGATTTATGCTTGTGGTATTAACCCTCATGCAGGTGAAGATGGTCACCTTGGCCGTGAAGAAATAGAGATCATGGAGCCTGCTTTTACTGAGCTCCGTGCTGAAGGTGTGGATATCATTGGTCCTTTACCTGCAGATACTATTTTCCAAGAAAAATACCTAGCTGAAGCCGATGCAATTTTAGCTATGTATCACGACCAAGGTCTTCCTGTTCTGAAGTACAAAGGTTTCGGTTCTTCAGTAAATATTACCCTAGGGTTGCCGTTTATTCGTACTTCTGTTGATCACGGAACAGCACTTGAACTTGCAGGTAAAGGTACCGCAGACTCTGGCAGCTTTGTCGAAGCAATGAGCAATGCCATCAACTTAGCTAGTAACAAATAGTTTAATAAAGAAGTAGTTATGAACGACAAAAAACATTTAGGCCATCAAGCCAAGAAGCGCTTTGGACAAAATTTTCTCCATAATGATGCAGTGATTAGTGACATTGTCGATGTCATTAATCCTGAATCGGGTGAAAACTTAATAGAAATTGGTCCTGGTTTAGGTGCCTTAACAGAGCCTGTCGTCGAACGCGCAGGGAAATTATCCGTAGTTGAATTAGATAGGGATCTTGCTCATAGATTACGTCATCATCCCTTTTTGGCTGAGGATCTTACTATTTATGAAACTGATGCGTTGAAGTTTGACTTCTCTCAATTAGCAAGCGAAGAAAAACCACTGCGAATTTTTGGTAATTTACCTTATAACATCTCTACGCCGCTTATTTTTCATCTCCTGACTTTCAAAGATAAAGTAAAAGATATGCACTTCATGCTACAGAAAGAAGTGGTAGAACGTATGGCAGCAGGGCCGCACTGTAAAGCTTACGGTCGCTTATCAATAATGACCCAATATCAATGCCAAGTATTCCCTGTTATGGAGATTGGGCCTGAGGCCTTTAAACCAGCTCCTAAAGTTGATTCAGCAATAGTGCGTTTAATACCTCACACACATATTGAAAACCCTGTTAAGGATATTAATGCACTGAATACTGTTTGTTTAGCTGCATTTAATCAACGAAGAAAAACCATTCGAAATACTTTTAAGAAAATGATTTCTGAAGCACAATTAGCTGAATTGAATATTGATGCCAATTTGCGACCTGAAAACTTAACTCTTGATGAATATAAAAAACTTGCCGATTTTATTGTTGATAATCCACCAGAGGTTGCTCCAGTAAAAGAAAAAAGACGCATGGCTAAAAACAAAAAGACTGAGAATGTAAACATTCATTTGCAAGAGAATTCTGCCCCAAAAGCTGAATAACCTATGGCTATCTATCTGGTAGGCGACATTCAAGGTTGCTTTAACGAGTTAACCTCCTTGTTATCACAAGTTAACTTTGACCGTAACAGTGATGTGCTTTACCTTGCGGGTGACTTAGTCGCTCGCGGGCCAAACTCTCTTGAAACCTTGCGTTTTGTTAAATCTCTTGGTGAATGCGCTAAAGTTGTTTTAGGTAATCACGACTTACATTTACTTGCTGTCTATGCGGGTATTAAAAAAGCTAAAAAATCAGATCACTTATCTGAGCTATTGGCTGCCCCAGATATTAAGGAGCTTATGGATTGGTTAGCCGGCCAACCTTTAATTCAAAAAATACCAAACACTCGTACAAACCCAGCCACTATTTCGACTGCATCGCCAGTTAACAATGGCAATGCCTACATGACTCATGCAGGGATTTCGCCCCAGTGGCAGCTATCAGATGCGTTAGAACAAGCAGAACTAATTCAAACTAAATTAGCAAGCCCTGATCGTAATACTTGGTTAGCGCTTATGTATGGTGAAAAACCAAACGATTGGCATCAAGCAGTATCGGACGAGGAAAAGTTTCGTTATAGCATTAATGCCTTAACTCGTATGCGATTTTGCTTTATGGATGGCACACTGGAATTTGAGCAAAAAGACTCGCCAGAAGCTACTAGCGTTTCTAATATTGTCCCTTGGTTTGAGTTGTCTCAAACTATCAATAATACCCATTGGGTTTTTGGTCATTGGGCTTCATTAATGGGCAAAAGCTCTCACCCTAATATATATCCCTTAGATACGGGCTGTGTTTGGGGTAATCAATTGACCATGCTTCGCTGGCATGATAAAAAATACTTTATACAAAGCTCTGAACTGAGTGATTAATTATAACAATTTATCATTGAGTATAATAAAAAATTATTGTCGGTTAAGTATTTTCTAAACTTGCCGATACAAACATAGCTTAATGTATCAAAACTAACTAACGTATTAACAAGGCAAGTAGCCTTTCAATTGGGTGGATTCAATGAATTTAACTGTAGCTGTAAAAATTATTGGTGGTTTTACCATCATCTCAACTTTACTGATAGTCATTAGCACCATATCCTTATCGAATTTAAATACCATCAGCGAGTCGACTCAGCAGCAGAACACTTTAGCTATTCCAACACTCAAAGCGAGTAACAAACTCGCCCTTGAGATCAGTCAAATGAGTAACTTAACGTTAAAAGGTTACTATCAAACTGATTTGACGCTCTTAGCTGGCAACCTTAAAAATTATAAAGATACTGAGGCCGTTTTCACACAGCAATTATCAGAGTTAAAGCAAGTGGTTGCTTCTGAACAAGATTTACTGGCTAACTTAACTCAAGTAGATCAACTATATTCTAACTTTAATAATGCGAATATTGAGATATTCAACCATCATAAAGTTAGCATCGAACAAAAACAGCTGTTAGCTGAGAAAGTTGATAGTTTAGAAGAAAAAGCTGATAACACTATAATGATGTTACTTGACCTAGCCGATCATGAACTCGCAGATACTAAGCTTCAACGTGCAATCAACTTAAGTGACTATTTCGAAAACCAATTAAACTCAATTGTTTCATCTGCCTTAGAATATCGCGATATCTTAAATGAAAATACGGCAGAATTTATTAGCAGTGAGCTGACACGTAGTATTAGTGATGCAAGACATTCAGTGGATAATATTATCTTTGAATTAGATAGCAATAATGTCAAAAATATCTCTGAACAAGTTAGCGAAGCTTTTAACGAAATAGAAAGCCTGCTATCTCAAGAAAATGGCATCATCGCCCATAAAAACAAACAACTAAGCTCTAATCAACAGGCATCTCTTAAGCTGCTAGAAGAAGAAAAGGTAGCGAAACAAGTTAATAAAATATTAGAAAAGCAACTTGAGCTGGCTAACCAGACAACTATCAATTCTAGTCAAAGAATTGAAGACTCTGTAAGTAATGGTACAACGCATACCACCATCATAATGCTCATATCCATTGCTGTTGCACTCATAATTGCTCGTATTACCCTTGTTGGCATTACACGCCCACTAGCGCGAGTTAACGAAATGCTCAGTATTGTTGCTTCTGGCGATCTTTCGTTAAAACTCGATGAAAGTGGTAAAGACGAATTCGCTCAACTATCAAAAAACTGTAATTTATTAATTGATAGTTTACGTAATCTGATTGAAAGTATTGTTAACCGTTCGGCACAATTAGCTGCTGCTGCTGAACAAACCTCAGCGGTGACCGCGCAAAGTACAACCGCAATTGAAGAGCAACGAAATCAAGTGGAACAAGCAGCCTCAGCTACGACAGAAATGAGCAGTACTTCACAAAGTGTACTTTCGAGTGCGAACGATGCGTTAGGTGAAATTAAACATGCTGATGAAGAAGCAGAGCGTGTTAAAGGTATTTCAGCTCGAAATCGTCAAACGATTGAACTGCTCGCAAATGAAGTTGAATCAGCCGCCCAAGTTATCAACCAATTGCAACAAGACAGTGCCTCAATTGGCGGCATATTAGATGTAATTCGCGGTATTGCTGAACAGACTAACTTACTCGCATTAAACGCTGCTATTGAAGCAGCACGAGCTGGAGAACAAGGCCGTGGTTTTGCTGTTGTTGCCGATGAAGTACGTACTCTAGCGAGTCGAACTCAAGAATCGACATCTGAAATTCAAACAATGATAGAAGCATTACAAACGGGCGCTGGTAAAGCGGTAACCGTTATGGATGCAGGTAAATCTAAAGCGAGTGATTGTGTAAATCAAAGTGAAGAGGCTGATCAAGCGCTTGAAATCATAACCCATGCAGTACACGAAGCATTCGACCGCAGCTCACAAATTGCAACAGCAGCAGGAGAACAAAGCGTCGTTGCTCATGAAATTAGTGAGAACCTCGAATCTATTGTAACTATTGCTGAACAAACGACAGCGGGATCTCAACAAACAGCATCATCAAGTAGTGAAGTTGCTCGTTTAGCTGAAGAACTACAGCAATCTGTGCAAAAATTTAAACTGTAGAGAACAAACCAAACGGAAAGTAACAATAACCTTATACTTGCCGTTTAGGATACTGTTATAGTTGACAAGGGTTATTCTAACTATATAATGCTTTCAGCTTGAAGTTAGTTTTATTTTTTTGTACACCATTTCGATGTTATCTCATGCTTACCTAACTTAGATAAGATATCTGTAACACGTCCTGATTTATAAGTAATAGCAACTCTTTTTAGCAAACCCCTAACGACTTCGCTTACTGCAAAGTTTGTTAGTACAATTACTCTTAAATATTAATAGGATACACTTATGTCTACTACTACTGGTACAGTAAAATGGTTTAACGAAGCTAAAGGTTTTGGTTTTATCGAGCAAGAAAACGGTCCAGACGTTTTTGCTCATTTCAACGCTATCGTTGGTGAAGGTTTTAAAACTCTTGCTGAAGGTCAAAAAGTTGAATTTACAGTTACAGACGGTCAAAAAGGCCCTCAAGCTGAAAACATCGTTGCACTTTAATTTGCAATTATTAAGTTAGTTATTCAATAACAAACTTAAAGATGTACAAAAGGACATACCATAATGGATGTCCTTTTTTGTTGCCTGCTTTATAAGTTTTCTCGGCTAAAGTAGCACTCTATCATATCTTAAATTTCTCTTCGTACATTCAACTAAATACAACACCGCACTAATAAAAACTCATAGTGTTTTTGCTTCTTTCCTATTAAAAGGCTTAGGTAAATTAGCGGCTATAAGTCAGTCATTTCATATGACAATGGATAGCTGCCCGCTTTCAGAAGACACAAAAAAGACCAGTTCCTATCAAAGAACTAGCCCTTTAGACACTGTCATTAACATGACAATAATTGAAATTACTGCGAAACGTTAATCAACTTTGATTCGAGTAATATTTGCACCTAGGCTTTGTAATTTATCTTCTATGCTCAAATACCCTCGGTCAATATGATAAATCCTATCAACTTGGGTTGGTGATTTAGCCACTAAACCAGCAATAACAAGGCTTGCTGAAGCACGTAAATCGGTAGCCATTACTTGAGCACCATTTAAACTAACTACCCCTTTAACTATCGCAGTATTACCTTCTAAAGTGATATCTGCGCCCATACGCTGTAATTCTGGGACATGCATAAAGCGATTTTCAAAAATAGTTTCGATCACAGTTGCCGTGCCTTCTGCTAATACATTCATAGTCATGAACTGTGCTTGCATATCAGTAGGAAACGCGGGATGAGGAGCCGTTCTAACATTAACCGCTTTTGCTGGTGCCGACATTTCTAATTCAATCCAATCATCACCTGTAGTGATCGTAGCACCGGCTTCTTGAAGCTTACTTAATACAGCTTCTAACGAAGATGGATCTGTATTTAAACATTTAATATGCCCTTGGGTTACTGCAGCAGCAACGAGGAAAGTTCCAGTCTCAATACGATCAGGCATCACAGAGTATTCTTTACCGCAAAGTTCACTAACACCTTCAATAGTCAAGGTATCTGTACCCGCACCAGTGATTTTTGCGCCCATACTAATTAAACAGTCAGCTAAGTCAACAATCTCAGGTTCGCGAGCAGCATTTTCTATAACAGTAATACCCTCTGCTAATGCAGCAGCCATCATTAAGTTTTCGGTGCCGGTAACACTAACAGTGTCCATGAAAATAGTCGCGCCCGATAACCGGCCTTGCTTTTTAGCGACAATATAACCGTCTTCAACCGTTATGTCTGCACCCATCAGCTTCAAACCTTGGATATGCAAATTAACAGGTCTTGCACCAATAGCGCAGCCACCTGGTAACGATACTTCGGCATGCCCCATACGTGCTAACAAAGGACCCAATACTAAAATTGAGGCGCGCATGGTTTTTACTAAATCATAAGGGGCGCGACAAACATCAATGCTGCTAGCATCAATCATCAGACTATCTTCGCTAAGCCACTTTGTTTTAGCGCCTAGCTGTCCTAATAACTTAACAGTCGTTAGAATATCATTTAATTGCGGTACGTTACTAAAAACAATAGGCGTTTTAGATAACAGCGCCGACATTAAAATAGGGAGAGCAGCGTTTTTTGCTCCAGAAATCACGACATCGCCGCGAAGTGGTTTACCACCAATAACTTTAAATGCGTCCAAAATAACTACTACTTACTTAAAATGATTAAAAAATATCGAGCCAGTATACACAAAAATGCCCAG
>MAAB01001390.1_pt1 | contig 24978 bp, 31 predicted proteins | sample 1115991 | NCBI WGS metagenome assembly MAAB01 (sample SAMN04961124, study PRJNA320927) | seawater metagenome | isolation source: sample BD02T18 sea water enriched with oil for 18 days | place: USA:Gulf of Mexico | collected 2013-07-27
CAACAGTATATTGAAGATTGCCAAGTATGTTGTAAGCCGATAAATTTCTTAATTTCTGAAAGTGTTAATGGCGAACTATCAGTCAACGTTTATAGTGACGATGACACGTTTTAGTAAATACTATAAGTCATTAAAGCAGGAAAATTTACAGTTGGCTGTTTTCACTGCGTTCAACATTTTAGCCAACTATAAATTTCCTCTTAATGAGGCGTTAGCAGTATAAAGGGTAATTAAGTTCAAAATGGAAATATTCGTTGCTATTCTATTGGTTTTTCTGGTTTATAGGTCAGTTTCCTATAACCTTAAAGGCATCTATCATAGTCTTCTTGCTTTGAGATGGGACTCAGTTGACGGGTTTATAACTTACTCAAGCTTAAACAATTATAGGAGCCCTTATAAAAGGGTAAAAGTATATGAATTGTCAATTTGGTATGCTTACCAGCACAATGGAAAAGATTATACATCGAAAAGGTTCGCATTTAATTATTCAAATAATTCATTTAGTTTTATCGGTAAAATGATGCTTTGGAACATAAGACGTAATCGAAATTTTAAAGTGTACGTGAACCCGTTAGATTCAAAAGATGCTGTTTTAATTAGAGGGCTTACTCTTTTTCATGTAGTTAATTTATGCCTGCCTATAATATCAGGGCCATTTAAGCGAAGTTAAGTACACGCTGTTCAGTTTACAATACAGCTATAAGGTTTTAAAGTCGGACTCGTAACAGCTTGCTCGGTTCCACTTCGTTTCACATTTTAGCAAGCTATTACTCGCCGCTTAAAACGGCGTTATATCTCTAGGAGTTTGTGTTGACTGTTGTTGAAACTGAAAGGTTATGTATTCGACAAATTACGAATGAGGATGCTAAAAATCTATCAAAAGTGTTAGCTGATCCTTTAGTAATGCAATATTCGACAGTAGGCGTTCATACAGAAGAACAGATTTATGATTATATTGCTAACTGCAAAAAGCAATATGACTTAAATGGTTATGGACATTGGGCAATTTATAACTCTGCTACTGATGAGTTTGTTGGCGTCTGTGGTATAAATAAACATAAAGTGGATACTGATGATGTTATACATATTAACTATCGTCTCGCCACTGACCAACAGGGTAAAGGTTATGCTGTTGAGTCAACATTGGGTGTACTAGATTTTGCCAAAAACGCTTTAAAACTTAAAGCTATACATGCACTAATAGAGTCAGCCAATATTAGTTCTGTTAAGGTGGTAAATAGAACAGGCTTTCAATTTATTAAATCTGCTGTATTTCGTGGCTTTAAAGTAGATATATATCAAGTGGCTTTATAAAACGAGATATAACAAGCTAATTAATAAGGACAAAAATAGTTGGCTGTTTTCGTTCCTCAACATTTTAGCCAACAATTTTTTGCACATTATTAGGGCGTTGTAACTCAAAATCCAAGCCTTGTGCTGCCTTCAAGTTTTAACTATACTTTGTACCATATAAAGTACAACTAAAGGTATCGTTATGAGTAGACTTCATTTTGATCAGGATATCCAACCGCTTTCAGACTTTAGAGCTGGTGCGGCTTCTTTTATACGTCAAGTTAATGAAACAAGAAGACCTATTGTAATTACCCAAAGAGGGAAAGGTGTAGCTGTTGTTGTTGATGTTGCCGAGTATGAATCTATGCAAGAAAAGATTGAATTACTTGAAGAAGTTCAAAAAGCAGAAGCGCAACTTTCTGCTGGACTAGGTGTTTCAAGTTCTGAAGCTAGAAAGCGAATTTTACAGAGTATTCAACGTTGAAAGTAGTTTGGTCTCCTTTAGCATTAGAAAAGTTAGAAGCAGCCGCTAAATATATTGCACTTGATAAACCATCCGCTGCCGATAAATGGGTGAATGACATTTTTGATCGCGCCGATTTACTTGCTTCTCAGCCTGAAATAGGTCGAGAGGTTCCAGAGTTAATAGGATCAAACTATCGTGAAGTAGTTTTTGGTAATTACCGCATTATCTATAAAATTGAAAATGAGATTAAAATACTCACTTTACGTAATAGTCGACAGCTGCTAAGTTCTGATAATATTGAGTTATAACAAACGCATTAAGCATTGGACTGCTAACAGTTTGCTCGGTTCCGCTTCGCTTCACATTGTTGAAAACTATTAATCAGCCCCTTATGCGGGCGTTAGCTGCAAAGCGTATATCGATTATTCTGTGAGAAATTAATGACTATTGGAACATGTAATTGTGGTGAAGTATCTTTTGAAATCACTAGCCAGATAAAAGATATATATTTTTGTCACTGTTCAATCTGCCGCAGCAATACCGGATCAAATGGAATAGCAGTGGCTGTAGTAAGTAAAGACAATTTTCGCTGGCTAAAAGGTGAAAACCACATAAAAACATGGACTAAACCTAACCACGACTGGCAGACTAGTTTTTGTACTAATTGTGGTTCGAGTTTACCCGGAAAAAATGATGACTCTCGAATGTACATTCCAGCTGGTTTGCTACCTAACGACAATGAAAAATTAAAAGTTACTCATCATATTTGGGTAGGTTCAAAAGCAAGTTGGGATGAAATCGGAAGGGATGGTATTCAGCATATTGAAGCCTTCAGGGGGTAATTTATAAATTGCAGCTATAAGCTAATAAATAAGGACTAAAAACAGATTGCTGTTTTCGTTCCTCAACACTTTAGCCAACTATAAATTTCCTCTTAATGAGGCGTTATATTTTTATCGACGAGTGATGCGCATCACGCTATGCTTATGTCATGATTAAATCTTTCAAACACAAAGGCCTCAAGAAATACTTCCAAACAGGAAGTGTTGCTGGAGTTCAGGCAAAGCATCAACGTAAATTACGTATGCAACTAACAGCAATAGATACCGCGCAAGAAATTGATGATATCAATTTACCTGGTTTTAAATTGCATCCTCTCAAAGGGGATCGTGATGGGATTTGGTCTATTACTGTAAATGGTAACTGGCGCATTACTTTTGAGTTCATCGATGGTAATGCATACATTCTCAACTATGAGGACTATCACTAATGACTATGCATAATCCGCCGCATCCTGGAGAGTTTATTTATGACGTATATCTAGAACCCGCAGGTTTTAGTTGTCGTTATTTGGCTAAACAACTAGATGTAGCATCATCTACATTAAATAGAGTTCTAAAAGGTCAAAGTGCAATCTCACCAGAAATGGCACTTCGCTTATCTAAAGCAATCGGCAGAACACCTGAAAGTTGGTTAGCAATGCAAGGTAACTATGATCTTTGGCATGCTAAACAACAAATTAATTTAACTAATGTCCATACTGTAAATTTTGCAGTGGCATAAAAAATATAACAAGTTGCTTAAACGCAAAAATAACAGTTGGTTTTTGCTCCTGCGTCGCTTATTTTAACCAACTGATATTTGCCCATTATTAGGGCGTTAGGCTTTTCTATAATTCAGGTGTAAATGGATATTATGACGAATAAAATTACTAAATTAGAAAAAGTAGGTTTTGTTTTAGTTTCACTTATAGTTTTGTTGCAGGGCTTTTATGGCACTTTTGCATTCATTGATCCTACCGCTTTTTCTACAGTAAGAGGCACTGAACTTTTTTCTGGTAAGGACGCTGATTGGGTATAAATATATGGTTCACGTACTATTTTTATTACCTTAATTTTCGGTTACCTTTTATATACTCGAAATCATGTTGTTTTAATGTGGGGGGCATTATTTGCTGTTGTTATGCCAATTACAGATGGGCTACTTGCATATGAAGCTCAAGCACCATTTAAGGTTGTTGCTAAGCATATCGCTACTATTGTGTATTTGTTAATAATATTCTTTGTATTTAAAAGGGTTATTGCTAAAAAAGCTAATAAATAAGGACAAAAAACAGTTGACTGTTTTTTGTCCTCAACATTTTAGCCAACAATTTTTAGCCCATTATTAGGGCGTTAGTTGCTCCACGATGCTCGATGACACTATAACGTTATGGTGTTATAGTGTTGTTATTGAATCAATGGAGCTATAACCATGAGTAACTTATCTAAACGTTCAACTGTTTATTTTGAACCAGACATACATCAAGCTTTAAAAATGCGGGCAGCCTCGGCACATCTATCAGTTTCTGAACTTATCGATGAAGCGGTAAGATTATTAATGCGTGAAGACCAAGAAGATTTGGCTGCAGTATCAGAAAGGGCTAATGAGCCTGAGATATCTTATGAAGATCTGCTAAATGATTTGAAGTCACATGGCAAAATATAAAATCACTTTTAAAAAGTCTGTAGCTAAAGATTTACGAGTTATACCGAAAAGCGATATACAAAAGATTTTAAGTAAAATTGATTCTTTGGCTGAGAATCCGCGTGGTGAAGGCTGTATCAAGCTATCAGGCAAAGAAAACTATAGAATTCGGCAAGGTTTATACCGCATAATATATGAAATTAAAGATGGTCTGCTTGTTGTAAATGTAGTTAAAGTAGCTCACAGATCACATGTTTATAAGAGCAACTAACAAGTTGCTCAAACGGAAAAATAACAGTTGGCCATCGCTTCGCGATTATAGCCAACATTATTTTCCGCTTAGCAAGGCGTTAAATGGCTCGGAATTATATGCAGTTAATATTGCCCACAGTGAAATACCAAAAAAGCTATATTAGTTATATTAAAGAACTAGGTGATGAAGAGCGTTATCCTTTTCCACTAGATTTTGAGTATGAAGATTTTATCGAACTTTTGAATAAAATAGATAATTATGCCAATGGGATAAACATACCAAAAGATGCTGTTCCAAGCTCTACTTATTGGCTCATAGAAAATAACGAAATTATTGGTGTAACAAACTTAAGGCACTCTTTAAACCAACAAATAGAATTTTGCGGTGGTCATATTGGCCTAGGAGTTCGCCCATCTTATAGAGGTAAAGGTGTTGGTAATATTTTATTGGCAAAATCTATTGATAAACTTAATTCAATAGGAGTAAAGGTTATTCATATTCATTGTTATAAAGAGAATACTGCATCTTCTTCAATGATTGTTGCGAATGGTGGTAAGCTTGATTCTGAGATTTTATACAATGATAATATAATTCAAAGGTTTATTGTCAGTGTTACTTAACAATAATTTAAAGCGGGACTGCTAACAGTTTACTCGGTTTCGCTTCGCTACACATTTTAGCAAACAATTTTTAGCCCCTTATTGGGGCTAGTTGCTCCTAGATGCTCTGTGACATCATAACGTCATGATGTTGTTATTGAATCAACGGAGTAATTGCCATGAGTAACTTATCTAAACGTTCGACTGTTTATTTTGAACCGGACATACATCAAGCTTTAAACATGCTACAAAATAACTACGTATTGGTTTTAATAGATACTTGAAAAGGATAGAAGCGAGTGAAAATATTTTTGATCACCTTCATGGCCACACTTATAACTTTTTGTGCCAGCGCACAGAGTAAACAACTTGTGGCAGACAGCGGCTTTGCAAGGCAGGCGCTTAACAACTGCAAAACTGATTTGCGTTATCTTAATCAGGTCATCGGTTGGCAAGTGAAGTGGCCCAGGCAGTGGCAGAACATCATAGCGGCTGGGCCAGAGACTGTGGATGAAGCAACCTCAACCTGGTCTCAAGTTCCTGCTGCATTAAAACTAGCTATGGAGACGTTACGCTTAGGTATATCCTCTGAAGAAACAGCGCCACGCGCAGTAGTGATTCGAGTTCAGCAACAAGTTCGCGACCTTTTGTCTGAACTGACTATGGTTAATTCAAAATATACCTTTAAAAATGTTGATAATATAAATGCAACACAATGGAACTCCCTTGTAAGAGAAAATATTGCGCCAGCAGTTTCAAGCTTTGAACATTTTCTTCATAACGAATATCTCCCAATAACCAGTACAGCTCCCGGACTTTCCCAACTCAAAGGTGGGAATAAATGTTTCTCTGATGCTGTAACGTGGTGGACTACCTTGAACCCATCTCTGAATGAAATTGAAGAGATCGGTAAACGATTTATTAAGGAATCACGCGCTCAATTGATCGCAACGGGAAAGAAAGGCGATACGGTGGAGAGCATGCTTACGGGTCTGCGTACTCAAATAGATGATAACCGCACTAGCGCTAAAGAGTTACTTGCCATTTCAGAAATAGCGTTGGCTCGGGCGCACGATAAAACGTTGTTGTCATTTTCGAAACGGACTAAAAAAGAAATCATAGTTCGCGAAATGCCGAAATATTTACAAGCATCAGCGCCCGCAGGGTATTACGGCCGAGCTCAAGGTAACACTCCAGCCCGATATATTATCAACCCGTCACGTCCAAATGAGCGACGTCTTATGGCTGAGGTGATTGCTTTTCATGAAGGAATACCTGGTCACCACCTTTGGTCTACATACCCTAGGAAGGAGACGACCACAGGTTATAATTCAGGTATTCTTGAAGGTTGGGCACTCTATTCTGAATATCTTGCAGATGAAATGGATCTTTACAGCACAACGTATGACCGCCAAGGTATGATCACAAAGCATCTTTGGGCAGCGAGCCGTCTTATTGTTGAGCCAGGGCTTCATTTGCGAGGTTGGTCGCGTGAAGATGCTATTCGCTTCATGATGGAAAATACAGTGATGTCTCGTACCGAGGTTGAAATTGAAGTGGACCGCTATATTGCCATGCCGGGTCAATCACTTAGTTATATACTCGGGGCTGATTTAATTTTGACTGAACGCAAGCGTGCTCGAAATATCATGGGCAGTCTTTTTGATATTTCTGAGTTTCACGATGTCATTTTAGAGCCAGGAGTGCGTGCATTACCTCAAGTTCGCGAAGATATTAGGGCCTGGGTTAAGCTAGCTAGCGCAGGGGCTGAGCAAAAAGACACGTAAGGTAGGCAATGTAGCCGATGTTAAAAAAAGACATTTAAAATTAGTGATACACGTTTTCATATTTGATAACTTTCAATATATCAATGAATTGCGTATCAAGAAAATTAGGCAGGACGTCTAAAAGCTAGCTGTCGTTCGTGCCTCACTAATTTTAGCCAACAATTTTAAGCCGCTTAATGCGGCGTTAGTTTTCTTGGAGAGTCAGGCGTATGCAGAAAATAATCACAGTTCTACTTGTAATAGTTGGCTTTATACATATTATGCCGTTATCAGGTGTGTTGGGCGCTGAACAATTATTTTCTTTGTATGGTTTATCTTTCGAAGAGTCCAATATTTCTATACTAATGCGGCATCGCGCAATATTATTTGGTGTTTTCGGTCTGTTTTTTCTTTATTCTGCATTTAATAGACAGTATCAACCTCTTGCATTTACTGCTGGTTTTATTAGTGTAATCTCCTTTATTGTACTTTCATGGTCTACTGGTAATTATAATACCGCAATCCATAAAGTGGTTGTTGCAGACATAATTGCATTCGTTTGCCTGTTATCAGCTGTGGTTTTGTTTATTCTTTCTAATCGCAAAAGCTAACAAGAAAATAAATCAAGATAAATAACAGTTGGTTTTTGCTCCAGCGTCGCTTATTTTAACCAACTATTATTTACCCATTATTAGGGCGTAATATTTTTCTAATGATCTGCGTAATGTCCACCAATTGCGAAGATATAAACATACTCATCATCGAACTTATAAATAAGTCTATCTTTTTGAGAAATTCGCTTTGACCATAAACCAGACAAATTATGTTTTAGTGGCTCAGGTTTACCTAATCCACTACTAGGAGGTGAGCGAAGCATTTCTTTTAATATTTTGCATAACGCTTTATGTAATTTTTTATCTTTTTCTCTTAACTGCTCATAAGTGAGCCACGTCTTACCTTCAAAGATTAATGATCTCATCTAATTGCTCTTGTGTTGGTTTGTGGCCTTTATTGCTCTTATGCGTATTCATTGATTCTGCTATTTGTTGCATCAAACTATTACTTTGTAATACATGTAATGTTTCTTGTTCTCTTTCCCAGTCATCGGCACTCATTACAATAAAATCATCACCAGCACGTCTGGTTACTTTAATAGGTTCATGTTCGCTAACTGTTTGTTCAACGTATGTTTTTAAGTTGTCTCTAAACTGATTTACACTTATGCTGTCCATAGTAAACTCCAATTTATGTACGGTAATGTCGTACATTGTAGTTTAAAAAATATTACAAGTCACTTAAAAGGACAAGTAACAGTTGGTTTTGCTCGTGCCTCGCTTATTTTAACTAACTATTTCATTGCCTCTTAATGAGGCGCTAGCAGGCAGTGTTACCCATAATTAGTGGACACCTTCTATAGTTAGATTATGTCTAACTATAGAAGGTGATACATGACTAAGAAACAAACCCAAACTTATACTGAATAGATTCGCAAAGAAGCTGTTTGTAGAGCAGATAGAAAAGGCAATACTGCTGCTTCTGTTGGAAGAGAGCTAGGTATTAGTGCCCAGAAAATCTATAACTGGCGTCGTCAGTTTAATCGTCTTGCTGACAAACAATTTAACTCACTTAACGGTGTAGATTATTCCAGAAAAGAAACGGGATAAGTACGACGCCTTAAACGTAAATATCATGATTTATAAGAAGAAAGTGAGTTTGTGTAAAATGGCTTTGCAGACTATTTACTACTATAAATTCACACCTAATATTAAGACTATTTTTTGGCATTAGTGATCAACAGTAGGTTTATTTCAAAGATTAGGGACAATCACAAAACGTAACTAATATGTTAAATGTTCTCATCAGATGACGCGTTTATCATTATTTGTGTGATCCACATTTAAGTAATATTAGCTGTTTATTATTACATTATTTCAATGCTTGTTAAGTGCTCAACAGTTGACTATTAATCACAGTTATTTTCATTACAACAGGTTTGGTTTATATCTTTTCATTGTCTCTTTTGATTGCTTATTATACAAACGCCTCTTTTTACAATCTTTTATTGTTTTTTTGATTGTTATGTACAACTTGAAATCTGTACAGTTAGCCCGCTGAAACTATTGATAATAATCGGCTATAGAGTAGCTAACTAAAACTTAAAAAAGGGATCTACATCATAGATATATTACATCACACAGCCAAAATAGCTTTGCTAGTATTTTGTTTAATACCTCACCGTGCTTTTACTATTAAGCACATTATCAGTCGCTTAAGCTTCAACAGATGGGTAGCATGACGACGATTAATTCGACGAATATGATGATGAGGACATAGAGTGCGTCTAACTTGATATTATTGGAGGAAATTAACATGACAACAGTAAAAGCAGCATTAGAATTAATGCTATGGTAATTAAATCTCAAATGATAAACATAGTCACCATACTTTTCTTTGGCCTTATGCTAATCGCTATCGACTATTACATAGTAATAGCTACAGATTATAAAATGTCAGGAATAAATATGATAACTTTTATGTTTTGTATGCTCATGGTTAACGTAGCTATTATGCTGATTGGAGATATGCTTAGACAGGTTTTGATCCAAATATTGGTACAAGAAAAAAATATGCTATCAAAGTCAGACAAGCAATAATCAATCTAAATAACCTGAAAACTGGTTACAGATTCAAAACCATCATTCAACTACAAATGTTAAAGAAGGTATTGTTGACTTAAAGCCAAACTTTATGGAGATTGGTTTGAATTCAAATGCTCATACAAATGGAATAGTCCAACTATAAGCCAATCAAGCGGGACTACCAACAGCTTGCTCGGCTCCACTTTACGCTTACACATTTAACAAACAATTATTAGCCCCTACATTATTGGGACGTTAGCAATACAAGGATATGTAATGAAATTAGCTACAATTTTCACTTTAAGTTCTACTTTGGTATTTACTTTAAGTGGCTGCTCTTCAGAGCCAACGACTAAGTTTGCTCAACTTGACCAAGAAACATCAGACTATTGTTCGAAGTTTAATGGTGTTAATAAATCAGGTAAGAAAATCACTGTAACTAGCTACACCATTAAAACAACAGTAACTGAAAACAGTGGTAAAAAAGTTGAGAAAAGCAAGATTGTAGAGTGCGGCACATAGTGTTGTTCACAAGCCAATCAAGCAGAAAATTTACAGTTGGCCGTTGTTACTGTGATCTGTACTTCTTTGATTGACACTTTAGCAAACAATTTTTAGCCTCTTCTTGAGGAGTTAGATTTTAATGGAGATTTCGAACCTGTGCGTATATTAAAACTATTTACACCTTTCGTTTTATTGACAGTAAGTGCAACATCTTTTGGAAAAGATAGCCCTTTTACACCTGTTCAAGATTTATTCTCAGCTATGTCTGCTGTTGATCATGAAAAAATGAAAAGCTTGGTGACGACTGACTTTCAATTATTGGAAGTAGGTGAAGACTGGAGTATTGAAGATTTAATTAAAGCTATTAACCCATCTGAATATACAAGGCGTAATTATTTCAACCTCATTAAAATTAAAATAAGCGGACAGATGGCATGGGTAAGCTATTGGAATAAAGCAATATACACTAATGGTGAGAATGTTAATTCAAAAGCTTGGCTAGAAAGTGCGGTAATGATCAAAGATGGGACCAGTTGGAAAATACAAATGCTACATTCAACTCGAATTAAATCAGCAAGCATACCCAAAAACATCGAATTAACAGAATACGTAGATTAATTTAAATATATCAAGCTGTTTAATAAGGAAAAATCAGTTGGCTTTTTCGTCCCTAGCATTATAGCCAACTAATTTTTTTGCATTAACAGGGCGTTAGGCAAATGGAGTATTACAATATGCAAACGTGTAAATCATGTAGAAAAGAAATAGAGAACGGCGCAACTAAGTGTTCATACTGTCAAGCGCATCAGAATTGGTATAAAAATCCTCAGATCTATAGTGTTGTTTTTATGTTACCTCTCTTTATTTTTATGTACTGGAATATGGGCTTATTCAACAATAAAGACTTTAGTGATTTTGAAAGTGAATTCACACTCACTGAAGAAAAGGTAATTGATACCAATGGCTCAAAAGCAAAATTAATTACTTATAAAGTGAAGAATAATACAGAATATAAGTGGAATAGAATTAGCTATGAAGTTGTGAGTAGTCATAACGGAGAACTTTTGGCTTCAATGGTTGACAGTAATTATGCTTGGGTAATTCAACCTAATTCAGAATCTTTACTAACAGTAGAAGTGGCATTTGTACCAAAGGCGAATAAATGGCAATTAATAATTAAAGATTTAAAATCTGATCGCTTTTGAAATTTGCCAACAAGCAAATGAACAAGTCAAATAACCGTTGGTTTTTGCTCATACGTCGCTTATGCTAAACAATTATATTTTGCCTATTAATACAGGCTAAAGCAGTCTAAGGAGTTTTAGTGAACGAGAAATTATTTGTCTATGGGACTCTGGGGCCCGGCCGACCAAATGAGCATATACTTAGTGATATTGGCGGTACATGGGAAACGGGTAGTGTAAAAGGATTCCTGAAAGATAAGGGCTGGGGAGCCGAAATGGGGTTTCCTGGTATTACCCTAGATGAATCAGGTAAAGAGGTTGAGGGTTTTGTCTTTGCTTCTAATAATCTAGCCGAGCATTGGGCTAGGCTTGATGAGTTTGAAGGAGAGGCATATCTTCGGGTTGTCGCAAAAGTAAAATTAATAGATGGACGTACAACAGACGCTAATGTTTACACTTTACGTTGAATAAAGAGAGTATTTACCTATAAACCGATACTACAGTTTATGGCTAACAGTAGTATCGGTAGAGCCTTTGATAAGTTTTTGTAATGCTTTTATGCGTTTTGATAACACTGAGTCACTTACCTGCAGCAAGATAGTGGGAGCGCATAATTTAGTTAAGTATACTTGTTGATTTTAGATAACGGCTAGGATACTTTCTGATAAACCAAGTAGGCTGAAACTAGGTCACTGACCGCGGTACCGACTGATTTAAATAAAGTAATTTCTTCTTCAGTCTGCCTTAATATTTCAGGTTGTTTGCACATATCGGCTAACTCGCCCACGATAGCGTTGGCATTGAAAACACCTTCTTCAATTGGCATGAGTAACTCGCCCGCTTCATTTAACGTATTGGTTAAACTGTCTACAAAAACTCGGGCTTTAATTACTGTGTTGCTGTCACATTCTCTGGCATCAACTCTATGGTTACCTAAACAATCAACATGGCAACCTTGAGCTACTAATTCACCATTAAATAGCGGCGTTTTTGCCCCTGTTGCACAACATATAATATCTACATGTGGGATTTCTTGGTCGACCTCTAAACTGGTATAAAAGCTGATATTTGGATAAAGGCGACTAAATTCATTAATGAGTTTTTGTACTTTACTGGCGCTTCTTCCCCAAATGGTTATTTTGGTAAGCTTACGTACACTGATATGTGCATGTAATAAATACGCAGCTAAATTACCGGTACCAAACAGCATTAAGTGTTGGCTGTTTTCTCTTGATAATAACTGACTTGCCAATGCTGAAATCGCTGCAGTGCGCCAATAGGTAACACTAGTGCCATCAACCAAGGCTAAAGGCTCACCAGTTTCACGGCGAAAGAGCATAATTTTAGAGTACAGCCCGGGTATTTTATGCAAAGCCGCATTTTCAGGAAAATAGGTAAATACTTTATTGCCAATGACTTCTTCATTCCATGCGGGTAATACCGCTAAAGCATCATGATTAGTGCTATCTTCAGGTGCAAGCTCGTGTACTTGTCGTTGTGGCATATAGAAAGGCTTGGCAAAGTTTTGTTTGAGTAACGGTATTAGCTCTGCAAAATGTAAACTGCTTTGTACTTGTTCGGTAGTGATTATTTTCATTTATTTCTCTTTTCACAAATGGATTATAGTTCTATCAGTGTTCTTGGTGATTGGGTCAAAATTTCTAAGCCTTGCTCAGTTAGTACCACGTCATCTTCAATGCGAACACCACCCCAATTAGGAATATAAATGCCTGGCTCTATGGTAATAACACATCCTTGTTCTATTAGTGCGGTGCAGTCAGGCCCAAGAAAAGGTAGTTCATGTAATTGTAATCCCACGCCATGGCCTAATCCTTCTCCGGCAAAGGCTTTATAATCACTATCTAGTAAAATATTCGCCGATTGTTGATATAAATATTCACCAGTTACCGGTGCGTTTAGTGATGACGCTAAGGCATCTATTGCCGCTTGTTGAGCTTGTTTAACAATTTGATAAATATGTTTTTGTTTTGCATCAGCTTTGCCAAAGACAAAGGTGCGAGTCATGTCTGACCGGTAACCGTTAACCACGGCACCAAAGTCTATTAATATTAAATCGCCTTGCTTGAGTTCTCTACTTGATGGAATGCCGTGGGGTAGGGCACTACGCTCACCAAAGCCTAGAATAGTAGCAAAAGACAATTCTTCAGAGCCTAGTTTTGCCATTTGATAATCTAACTCATTTGCTAACGCTCGCTCGGTTATGCCTGCTTTTATGTGTGGAATAATATTGGCAAGTGCTTTATCTGCAATACTTGCTGCTTGTTTGATATTGGCTATTTCAATCGCTGATTTGATTATTCTAAATTGCTCAATAGCGCCTGATAATGGCAGCATGGATTTTATCTCGCTAAGCGCGGTAATTTTTGACGACATTGATTGCCATTGATTGACACTAATATGGTCACTTTCAAAAGAGAGTGTTTGTGTATTGTTTTGCAATAACAACTCACTTATCAGTGAGGCTAAGCTTTGATTCGCGCGATCTCGGCAAATAACTATAAACTCGCTGGTCTGTAATTTCGCTTGTTCAAAATAACGATAGTCAGTGATTAAGTAGTTGGTTTTATCGGTGAGTAACACCGTGGCAGCATGCCCTGAAAAATTAGTAATATAGCGAATGTTAATATCGCTGAATATGAGCATTGCATGGTGCGCTTGAGTCAGCACGTGCTGGCGTAATTTATCTAGTTTCATTTTAATTTACCTATCTTAATAAAAAGCCATGTTGCAATGGGTCATCTTTGTTGAGCAGCCATTGGGCCTTGCCACAAATAAACGCCTCACCAGTGACTTGCGCGACAATGGCATCATGATTTTGTTTATGCGTGCCGTAGTTAAGTTTGGCAATTGCCTTAACCTTGAATTGGCTACCTAAAATACTTTCAATGGTAATGGCTTGATGTAATGGCAATTCGCCTTTAGCTAGGTGTAGTGCTATTCGGCCGCTAACGCCACTACCTGTTGGGCTTCTGTCCAACTCGCCATCGGCAAATATACAGACGTTGCGACTGTGAATACTTGGAGTAGAAGCCTCATCAATAAAAATTACTCCATACAGAAAGCTTAAATCATGTTCAAATGGATGGTTGATAACATTGCTATTCGATATGGCTTCTTTAATTTTACGTCCGTAGGCAATAATCTTGTCTTGATGAGCGGGCGTTAAGGTTAATGGTAAACTTGCTGCTTGAACGTAGGCATAAAATGCTCCGCCAAAGGCAATATCAAAATGCACGGTACCAATACCTTCAACTTCAATGACTTGATTTGTTGCGAAAACAAATGAAGGCACAGAGTCAAAACTTACTTGGGTAATAATATTTGGTTTAGCTTTATCAAGGGCAAATGCTTTAGCGTGTATTTGCCCGCAAGGTACGTCAATTACCACCTTAGTTTCATCACCTGTTTGTTCAACAACACCTGATTCTACGGCACATTTTGCCAACGCGATAACGGCGTGACCGCACATGGTAGAATAGCCTTCGTTATGAATGAAAATGGCACCAAAATGGCTAGTTTCACGTTCAGGCTCAGTAATAATGGCGCCATACATATCGGCATGACCGCGTGGTTCAAACATAAGTGCACGGCGTAAATGATCATGATTTTCTTGGCAATTTCGTCTTTTTGCTAAAATAGAGCTGCCTTGTAATGTAGGAAAACCACTGGTAATTATTCGCAAAGGCTCGCCACCGGTATGACACTCAAGGGTCTTAATGGTGAGGAAGTTTTCTTGGTTAATTTTCACTTGCCAGTGCTCAAACTTATTGAGGTGATTGAGAGAATTTTTCATGTTACTCATTCACTTTAGATAATTGAAACGCTTGTTGCTGCTCTATGTCTGACACTAAGGTTTGGTTGAAAATATAAAGCGCAATACAGGTAATAAACCCAAGTAAAGCGATCAGTGTCCACATCAGCATAGGGTTTGACAAATCGACGGCTATGGCTTGATATAACCAGCCTGACAATAGGCCGCCAAAAAGATTACCGAGTGCCATCGAAACAAAATAGTAGCCCATAAACATAGCGGCCTTGTCTTTGGGTGCAAAGGAAGCAACATATTCTTGGCTTTTTGGCGCAGCGGTCATTTCACCAATAGAAAAAACAACTACCGAAACAGCAACTAATAAGCCACCAAATATAACGCCATGGGCAAAACCACCAAGTAGCATAGCGATAGAGAGTATCGCTGTACCTGTAATCAAGGTTAGCAGCGCATTAAATTTATTGATAAACCGGCTGATGAAAACTTGAAAGATAATGATCATCAAAAAATCTATGCTTAAGATAGTGGCAGGATTCATCTGACGATAGTCTTTAGACCAAAGCTCTGCATAATGATAACTCAGCAGATTTGTTTGCTCACCGATATTAGTCATAGTGGTGAAAGCATTTATCAGCTCATCATGAGGTATACGAACATCTAAAGCGTTTAACGTAGATGATATGGTTTTTATGCTGTCTATATCATCGCTTAGATTTGTATTGGCCACTTCTTTACTTAAACGGCTGATTTCACTTGCTAATGTTTCAATATTTATTGATGTTAAGGTGTCGTGTAGCCAAGGGCTAACGCTATGCAATATGCGCACAAGATCACTACTATCTACAAAATCACGAATATATACAGGTAGGGTAATAAATATTTGTAAGTATACGGTCCAAAAGCCCGTCAAAATTAGCAAATACACCATAAAAGCCTTATTGCCAACTTTCATTTTTTGCTTATACCAAGGTGCCGTTTGGCTGTGTATATGAGTACTTTTTCCTATTAAAAAATCCCACAATAGCGAGAAAACTATTAACGCAATGGCCATCATCAAGGTCATTTTTCCACTGCTAATTAAGCCCGCATAGAAAGACACTAATATGATCAATAAAGGTACCACTAATAAAGCTAAGCGTGAATTGCCTAGCACTTCTTGCATTTCTTTGCCTACTTGCTTTAAGCCGCCTACTTTGCTGTGACGTTCAGGCTCTTTGTAAAAAAATAAGGCAGGGATAAAGTTAAGCGAAATCCATAAGGCAGCAAATATAAATACCCATTGCCAGCCATAATTCTTTTGAATGATAGGCGCTAGCAAGGGTCCTAAAAAACCACCAATATTTACCATCATATAGAATATGCCAAAACCTAAACCACGATTCGTTTGGTCTGTACTGCGGCTTATGGTGGCAATAACCACAGGCTTAAAAATTCCGGCACCTAAAGCAATCAGCATAAAAATACTTAAAAAACTGGCTAAATCATCGGCATAGCCTAAAAAGTAATAACTCGGGGCCATTAAAGTAAATGACAGAATAAACATTTTTCGATAACCGAATCTATCAGCAAGTGCACCCGAAACAACCGGAAATAAATACAAGAAAAATGGCACTATGCCCATAATTAGGCCGCGCTCATTATTACCTAGCCCTAAGCCTCCTTGTGTCGTTGGCGTCATAATATAGCTTGCTAGTAACGTATACATACCATACCAAGCTAAACGCTCAAAAATCTCCATGGTATTGGCTACATAGAAGGCACTCGGAAAGAATGTACTAGAAGCATTACTCATATGCAGGCTGCCGTTTATTTTTATCAGAAAGTAACAGAATGCAATTATTGTATACAATATATCTTTATTGGGCAAGTGTAGATATAAAAAGGAATTTGAGTGAAAATTAAGATTGGTGTGATGGCTAAGCCGACTTCCGATAAAGATTAATTTTCCAATAAAAAAGCCACGCTAAGTCTATCAAGCGTGGCTTTTATCAAATTACGATGTGGCTAAAACTCTTTCTTCACGCCTACGTAGAAAAATCTTCCGCGGAATGAATAAAGGTTGTCATCGGTTGAAGTAACACCTTGATTTAAGTACGGTGGCTTCTTATCAAAGACATTTTGAATACCAAAATGCACATCAGTTCCTAGGCTATTAATAAAGTAACCTGCTTGCATATTGTGGAAGGTGGCTGCTGACATCACGTCATCTTCAGCGGCTTCAATTTTTGAGTTGTAATTAGCATCCCAAGTGACGCGATAATCACCCATAGACCAGTCCACTTGGATATTGGCCTTGTATTCAGGAATACTGCCAAAAGCAGAGTCGTAAGTACCGACAATATCTCTAAATGGTGTATCACTAGTGTCTTGAACTTCGAATTTACTCATTAGGGTAGTATCAAAGTTTACACGCCATTCGCCCATTTCCGTTGAAAAGGTATAGTTAGCGTTAAGGTCAAAACCTGATAGATTTCGAGCGGCAATGTTATTTTGAGGAGAAAAAATAGTCTTAATGTAACCTGTACCATTATTACTACGAATAACGTCACCGGCAAAAGCAGGGTTGTTTAATAGGTTTTGGTCAATAACATAACGAGAACTAGCAAATACCACATTGGTTTGTGCTATATCAAAATAATCAAGCGTAAAAGATAAATTATCCATCGGCTCTATGACAAAACCTAAAGTCAAATTTTCTGCTTCTTCAGGTTTTAAATCAGGGTTACCGCCGCCAATAATATCGTTACTTTGAATAGCATTATTACTGAAGGCAGGATTTAAGCCCAATGCCACACATTCTGATTTACTTGAACTAAAGTTAATATCATTGCCTGGGTTACACGGGTCATAAAGGCTGGTATTGATATTTGAGGTTTGCCCTTGATACATTTGCGCCATAGTTGGTGCACGGAAACCTGTGCTATATGAAGCACGAAACTTTAACATATCAGCTGTTTGATATATCAAGCCAAACTTAGGGTTGGTCGTACTTTCATTAATATCACTGTAATCACTATAACGAACGGCTGCTTCAACGTCTAAATTCTCAAATACAGGAATTGATAGTTCTAAATATAGCTCGGTAATTTCACGTGTAGGTGAAATTACCGGCGTGCTTGAACCGCCCCAAGAAACATCAAAAGTGTCGGTACGTTGTGCTTGATCAACTTCCATTGAAAGTTTGTCTTCACGGTACTCTAGACCGGTTGAAAACATTAAGTCACCCGCAGGTAATGCCATGACTGGTCCTGAAATATGCGCTTGCATAAACATTAAATCATTTTTGTTAGTGACTACTGGTGCCGTGGTATTGATAAAGTCTAGCATTTCAGTGGTGATACTACCTTCGGGACCAAACACATTAAGTGCCACACAAGTTGGATCTGCTGCTGTTTCACATTCATCCGACAGTGCTCGTTCAATCATAGAAATTGACGGCTGCGCGCCACCACGAGTGATTAGTTCAGCAGATTGACTTGAAAAACTCAATTCCCAATCATAAGTGTCAAAAAGTGTACCTTGTAAGCCTAATGTATAACGGTTGATGGTGTTATCCGTTTTATAAATACGTGAGCCGTATTCGCTAAAACGTCGACTGACATTACCGGCTATGCCAAATGGATTATATTTTTGGTTTGGACCAACACCAAAATTGTTGCCGTCGGCATCAGGGTAGCGTTTGAAAGCATTAGGTGTATCAACACTGTCGCCGTACCAGCCAGTGTCTGTGCCTGGAGGTGCTTGATTACCTTGAACATAGCCATCATGGAAAGAAAGCTCTGCGAAGAATGTGGTTTCATCACTCAGTTCATAGTCACCGGTAATGAACACGCTATTGGTTTTGTTATCGTTAGCACCTGATTGTGCGGCACGGTAGTTGTAACCCATAGTGTTATAATCAAAAGCGGTTACATTACTTGGGTTGCTAGCATCTAAAACAGTCCATGTATTGTCAGGATCTAGACCAAAGCCCGATAAACGTGCAAAAGGTGTAGTACCTGAACTAATATTAGAGCCCCCTAAATAATCGCGCTGGGTTTCTTTGGTCATGTAGCGATCTTTTTCTTCCCAGCCTGAATTATTACTACTTGAGGCCGCTATCATCACGCTACCATTATCGCCACTAAAGCCCATTAATAAGCCTATTTCTCGCTCTTGAGCATCGCCTTTAGATGATTGACCATAATGCGAATTTACTTCAAAACCTTCATAATTTTTACGGGTAATAATGTTAATTACACCAGCAATAGCATCTGAGCCATAAATCGCAGAAGCACCGTCTTTAAGGACCTCAATTTGTGAGATTGCTTCAAATGGGATCGAAGAAAGATCAACTAAACCGTCTTCATCAGAGCCAACCATGCGACGGCCATTAAGTAGAATAAGTGTATTGGTTGCTTCAATACCGCGAAGCGTCGCTGTTTGAATGTTATTGGCACCAGAGCTACTTTGATTATTAGCGCTGTTACCCGTAATTGCAGGCAAACGGCGTAACGCAGCACTCACATCGGTAATACCTAAATTTGTTAACTGACTTTTTGTCACGACAGTAATAGGTGAAGTGGAGGTTACTTCGGCACGCGCTATTCGTGAACCCGTCACCATGATTTTTTCTATTTCTTCTTCAGCGGCAAAACTTGGGGTAGCAATACTCGATGCTGCAGATAATATCGCTATTGAGAGTGCCGATAGTTTGTATGTTTTGTTAATCGTCATTGTTTTTCCTTATGAGCTTTTTGTATTTATTTTTTGATGCACTACATTTCAATGTGCGCGTTATATATACATTATATTGTATACAATAACAATGATTAGATAATTATTACGCTAAGTACAAAAGTGAATTATTAAATGAAGGCAGTACTATAATGTTATTTGTGATGTGAGTATTACGTTGATTTTTAGGTGTATTCTAAAATTTTGTAGTGTGTTTATACGGTGTGAAGTAAGTAGATTTTGGCAATTGAAAAAGTTGCCAGAAATAGTTGTCGCAAGCGTGCAAAGCGCAAATTAAACAGAAAAAAGGTGACAAGTCTTGTTGAAATGTCACCCATTTATTGATGTCGTTAGCAGAATGCTAACTAGAGTATTTATACTGTTTCGCGTTGAACTAAAAAGGCTTTGATTTCATCACGAGAACTAAGAATATGCTGTTTTAATTTAGCGACAGCATTTTCAGTATCTCTTGCTTGGCAAAATGCTAATAGCTCGGCGTGTTCAGGACCTGCTTTTGAAATACCACCAGCCCATAATAGATGCATGCGTATATAACGATCAGCATTTTTGTTTAGAATATTGACCAAGTCGGCGGTTTGCGGGCGATTAGCACCAGAATATAAACAATTATGGAAATCAGAGTTTAACTCGCTCCATGTATTAGCCGCATTTTCTTTGCCTAAAGCGCTATCAAGTTTTGTGAGAATATCCGTGGCTTGTGCTAAAGCTTCGTCGGTTATGTTGACTATAGACGCAGCCAATAAATCGCCTTCAATCATGGCTCTTAGTTCAAATAACTCATCCACTTGATCAAGGTTTAATTCAGTTGCACTGGCGCCTTTATGAGGTTCAAAAGCTACCAAACCTTCAGCTTCAAGTTGTAATAAAGCTTCACGCACAGGAATACGGCTAACATTCAACTCTTCGGCTAATGCTGCCTGGCGTAAAGGTTGTCCGGCGACAATTTCACCGCTGAGTATCTTTTCTCTAAGAATTTCAACAACTAACTGTGTTCTAGTTTTGTATTCAATGGCCATTTTTGAAGGTTATTTCACTATTGCTTATTTTATACAATTCACTATAAAGAAATTAGCCACAAATAAAAAGGGGCTAAGATAAATATTCGCCCTATCAATACGCTATAAGATAGTTGCTATTCGCTTGTTAGCTGAGGGAAATTAGGCCGTGAAATCACGTATGATTTAGCGGGTATGAGTTTGAAATCTAGCTCAATCCGTCACTATTATTCTTACGTTCAGTTTAGTTGCTTATTTAACCACAAAACCGAAGGCGTAGGGATCGTCGTCATCTATGGTGATGCAATTTTTACCAAAGACTTTTGCCCAACCTTCAATGCTCGGCATAATAGCGCGAATAGTACCAGTGGTTGATTTGAGCAGAACTTCTTGTTCTATTTTGCCAACAAATTGGCTACCTATATAACTTTCATGGACAAATTTATCACCAAGTTTTAATTCTCCTTTGCTATAAAGTTGAGCCATTCTGGCACTGGTACCTGTACCACAGGGCGATCTATCTAAGGCCTTGTCTCCATAGAAAACAGCATTAGCCGCATCGGAGCCGTGCGTTGTTGGTATACCTGTCCATAATACATGAGACACGCCATTTACACTGGGATCTTCAGGGTGAATACAAGTCAGAGTTTTGTTGGCTATTTCGCGAACAATGGTACTCCAATGCAAAATGGTGCCAGCGTCCCACTGATCGATACCAGGGAAGTTATCCTGCGGCTCAACAATGGCATAAAAATTCCCGCCATAGGCGACATCTATTTTCAAGCAGCCTAATTGAGGTATGTCTAAGATGACATCACGATGTGCTAAATAAGAAGCGACATTGAAAATTTTAACTGCGGTTACTTTTTTGTTTTGCTGTTTATATTCAATGGAAACTTGACCGGCAGGTACATCAATGGTCAGTGTGTTCTTTTCATTTTTTATCGACTGTTTAGGTTTTAGCAAGCCATTTTCTACTGCTGCAGTGACTGCACCAATAGTGCCATGACCACACATTGGGAGACAGCCAGAGGTTTCAATAAACAGGATTGAAGCATCAGCATTATCGCTGCAAGGGGGATATATAAAAGCCCCTGACATCATGTCGTGACCTCTTGGCTCAAACATTAATCCCTGTCGAATCCAGTCGTAATTAGTAAGAAAATCACTGCGCTTCTCGCTCATGGTGGTTCCTTTTAAATCAGGGTGGCCACTGGTAACTAAGCGTACTGGATTGCCACAAGTATGGGCATCAATGCAAAAGTAAGTTCCTTTGATCATGTTGATGTTAAACCGTTTGTTTTCATATTTATTATCTATGTAGTAAAGAAAGAAAGCACAGTGGCTGAAGGCTGTGCTGATAAATTAACCGTAGAATAGTTAATCAGTTAATCAAGATTAAATTTACTCAAATCGATGCGATTATCATTCGCTTCGTTGAAAATACGCGCTACGTTTGCTCGTTCTTCGCCAGAAAGTGGCATACGCGGAGCTCGGGTTAATTCACTACCGCGACCGGCAAGTTGCTCACATAATTTTATACATTGCACGAGTTTGGGCACAGTATCTAAACGTAGTAAAGGTAAGAACCAGCGCCAGATTTCTAGGGCTTCTACATAACGGCCTTGTTTAGCTAGTTGGTAGATAGCCACCGACTCTTTTGGGAAAACATTGGTCAAGCCGGAAATCCAACCGGTACAACCTAGCATAAGTGATTCAAGAGCGATGTCGTCAACGCCACCGAAAATAATGAAGCGATCGCCAAAAGCAGAGAATAATTCAGATATACGACGCGTATCTTCAGTCGCTTCTTTAATTGAAACAATGTTCTTTTCTGCGGCTAAAATTTTCATACCTGCTATGCCTACATCAACCCCGTACGTTATTGGGTTGTTGTAAATCATGATAGGCAGATTACAGTTACGAGCCACTTGTTGATAATGATGAATCGCTTCGGCTTCGTCTGATTTATAAATCATTCCAGGTAACACCATAAGGCCATCAATGCCAATCTCTTCACAGGCTTGTGAGAATTCAACGGCAAATTGAGTTGAGGTTTCAGCGACTCCAGAAAGTACAGGTACACGACCGGCAACTACTTCTTTAACTGCGGTTAAAATAGCAAGCTTTTCTTCGCGTGTATGTGAGGCGTTTTCGCCAACGGTACCAAGCGCAATGATGCCATCGACGCCTTCTTTGATTATGGTATCTACCATTTTTTGAGTAGCTTCAAAGTTAATAGATAAGTTGTCGTTATATTGTGTGGTTACTGCGGGGTAAACACCTTGCCAATTCACAATCATAAAAATTCTCGTTGTCAATAAGTTAAAAATACTAGTAAAAGTTGTACTAGTCAGAGTGGGGTATATTGTATACAATAATGTTTTTGTTGCAAGTGTTAAGTTAAATTCAGCTCTATTTTAATTTTATATCTTTAACTAAATGATTGATTTTCAGGGTAAAATAAATGCTTTCTAAATATGTGTCATCAAAAACAAAAGCGCAAGAAAATAATAAAGTAGCAGTAATTGGTGCAGGTATTGTGGGGGTGAATTGTGCGTTAGCATTACAAATGCAAGGCTATCAAGTCACATTAATTGATAAGCTAGGTATTGGTGAAGGTTGCTCTAGAGCGAATGCTGGTCACTTTGCTACTGAACAAGTTTTTCCGCTAGCAGATCCCTCTCTATTGACGCAACTGCCAAAAATGTTAATTGATCCTCTAGGGCCAGTAGCTTTGTCTCCAAAGCATTTCATCAAAGCTATTCCTTGGTTTTTAGCGTTTTTCAATAATATGCGCAGAACACGAAGAATTCATAATAGTGAGGCCATTAAAGCATTAAATAAGCATGCTATAGCTTGCTACAAACCCATTTTAGCTGCAGCAAACGCTGAGCATTTACTGGTGAGCAAAGGTTCGTTGCTGGTATTTGAAAACACGGTTTATAGCAAAATATCTGCAATACATAAGCAGTATCAACAAGCTGGGATTGAAGTTGAGTTGTTAAATAGGCTTGAGGTATTAAAACTTGAACCCAATTTAAGTCAAAAAATAAATCATGCCTTATTTTTTAAAGACGTTGCTCATACCCCAGACCCCTTAGCTATCTGCTTGGCATTGGCTGAAAAGGCGGAAAATTTGGGCATGCTAACAAAGAAACTGACTGTTGAAAGCATTGCTCAATCTAACAATGGCGTGAACATCAATACTGTTAGTGAACAGTTGTTTTTTGATCATTGCGTGGTAGCAACTGGTGCTTATTCAAAAAACTTGTTGGCTGATTTAGGTTACCGCCTGCCTATTGAAGCAGAGCGTGGCTATAGTTTAACGCTTGCCATGAATGAACAAGAATTGCCTATATTGTCGCGACCCGTAGCGTCAGCAGAGCGAAAATTTATTATCACGCCAATGGATAAAACGCTGCGTTTTTCTGGCACCGTTGAATATGCTGGATTGTTTGCGAAAGCTAACAATAAGCGAGCTGACATGCTGATGAAAAGTGCTGAAAAAGTATTGGTGATATTGCCTGAGCCGTCTAAAAGGGAAGATAAAGCCCTTGGCGAACGCTGGATGGGATGTCGTCCTTCACTTCCTGATTCGCTACCAGTTATTTGTAAAGCGCCACAACATAGTAAAATATATTTTGCTTTAGGGCATCAGCATTTAGGTTTAACCCAAGGCGCTATTACCGGCAAATTAATTAGCCAACTAATAAATGGTCAAACTACCGATATTGATTTATCGCCTTATTGCATTAGCCGTTTTAACTAACATTGCCGCTATTGCATCCCTCCTTCGAAGTTAATGGCGCATAATTTGCTAGCAGTATTGGCTAACTATGAAACACTTAAAAGTGTCAAAAAGTCATCAAGCTTTTGACACTTTTGTTTAAGGGGAATTTTAATGCCAGTGAACGATACAGCGATTATGAATAATATCCAACAGCTTTCGTCAACCTTATCAACTCAACAGTTAGAGCAATTTGTCGAGGTAATTGAGTCTTTGGCAGCACTATTGCAAGTGGCCAATAAAGATACCGAGAAAGCATATCGGTTGTACTTAAACTCTATTGAAGCGAATCAAGAAGAAGCACAAATGAATGCGCATTTAATGCCTATTCAATATGGTGCAGTAAAAACTGCACCATTAAAGCATTAGCGGCTAGAAATAATTATGCTTCTAAACCGAAAGGGTCATCTACTGAATAAGAAGGCTCGGTAAACCAAACAGCGCCTTGCTCGCCCATGTAAAAATGATCTTCTAGCCTAACACCAAACTTATTAGG
>MAAB01001391.1_pt1 | contig 24936 bp, 18 predicted proteins | sample 1115991 | NCBI WGS metagenome assembly MAAB01 (sample SAMN04961124, study PRJNA320927) | seawater metagenome | isolation source: sample BD02T18 sea water enriched with oil for 18 days | place: USA:Gulf of Mexico | collected 2013-07-27
CAGCCCGTAAATTAGTCATTATATTTATGACTAAATCAAAATCTGCAATCAATGTACTTTCAGTTAACTCTATAACAACCTCTGAAGGTGGTATCTTATGCTTAGTGAGTGTGTCGACTTAGTACTTACTAAAAGAAGGCTGAGCTATTTGTTTCGTACTTACATTAATCGATACAGGATTATATTCTGCTGTTAAGCCATCCCGTATATACCCTATTATGGTGTTGCATAATCTGCTCTCCTTCATGAATTGAAGGTGATGAGAGTCGTTTTGATAGTGCCCTAAACTCATGTTGCAACGCGATATCAAAAACTTTGAATTTACTTTCTTTTTGATGGTGTGTTTCGTTTGCCCAAGCCAACCAATCTTTATTGGGTTGGTACAATACGATCCAATTGTCGAAATCGTTGGCTGGCATAGGGCGTGCGATACCATACCCTTGTGCATTTTCACATCCCATTATTAAGAGCATTAATCCGTGTGCCGTTGACTCTACGCCCTCGGCAATGACATCTCTGGAAAAAGCCTTAGCTAGACCGAGCACACCATTAATGATGCTGTAATTATTTGCGTCATTGAACATATCAATAACAAATGATTGGTCTATTTTGATGACATTGGCCGGTAATGATTTAATGTGTGTTAGCGATGAATAGCCGGTACCGAAATCATCTAAAGCCACCTGCAGCCCAAACGTGTCGCGACAAATATTGAGCGTATTATTGATGGCATTTAAGTCACCCAGAACACTGCTTTCAATAATTTCAAGTTGAATATAACGGGTGTCTAAATCCTCGTATTTACTTAAAATGTCTTTCAATTCATCGATAAAAGTAGCCGATTGAAGATGATAAGAAGAAACATTAATACTGACTTCTATCATTAAGCCATTTTGCTGCCACTGGGCAAGTTGTTTTACCGCATTATTAATCACCCATTGACCAAATTGGACTTCCACCTTGGTGCCTTCCAGTATAGGTAAGAAATTCATGGGCGAAATTACGCCATCTTCTGGCGAAACCCACCTGGCTAATGCCTCTACGCCAAACACTTCACCTGTTTTCATATTCACTTTAGGTTGGTAATAAAGCGTGAATTCATCGTGGCTAATGGCGTTAATAATTCTATTTAACTTATGTTGCTTTTTAATGATTTGTTGGTCTTTTTCTCTATTAAATAAACGGTAACCATTTCCTCCTGATAGTTTTACTTGATACATTGCTTGGTCTGCGTGGCGAATTAACGTATCCAAATCGCCATGTTCGAGAGGATATAAGGTCACTCCTGTTGAAGCAGTGATAGCGTGGAAAATACCAGCCAACATAAAAGGTTGCGCCAATGAATGATGTATACGTTTAAGAATATCTTCACAATCAGTAAAACTACTTATATCACTTAATAACAGTGTAAATTCATCACCACCTTGTCTTGATACTGTATCGCCCTTTCTGAGTTTAGATTTTATCCGGTCTGCCACCTCAACTAATATTTGGTCCCCTACATGATGACCATAATTATCGTTAATCGGCTTAAAATGGTCCAAATCAATAAAGCAAATAGCTAATGAACTTTTTGTGCGGTCTGCGTGGGCAATAGCTTGGTTAAATCGATCAACAAATAACGTTCTATTGGGCAATAATGTTAAGGCGTCATAATGGGCCATTTGCTCTAGGCTACGCTGTTGATTCTTGATTTGCGTAATATCAGCGAATAGCCCCATGTAATGGAGTGTTTTTCCATTATTGTCCTTTAATGAAGAAATGGTTAATATTTCAGCATATAATTCGCCATTTTTTTTGCGATTCCATACTTCTCCTTTCCAATAACCATGAGCAATAAGACACTCCCACATATCAGTATAAAACTCGTTGCTTTGTTTTTTGGAGTTCAATATTCTCGGGTTCTTACCCAAAACTTCTTTACGATCATAGCCGGTAATTTGACAAAAAGCGGGGTTTACATCAATGATAGTGCCGTCGATTTGTGTGATAAAAATGCCATCATGGGCTTCAACAAAAACCTGTGCAGCTAATTTTAATTGTTCTTCATTCGCCGAACGTTCAATCATTAATTGATTAAATTCATTAGTCATCACCGTAATTTCATCTTGTCCTGAGATTTCAAGCAGTTGATTGTTTTGGTTGCTGATACGTGACTTTCTCATGAAATCTGCGATGTACTTAATATTTTCAACTAATCGACTTTTGAGTATTTGGCTTAAGAAGCTTGCAATCGCCAGCACCATAAAAATAGAGAGTATGTAGAATGCTAGTGACGTTTTTAACTGCTTATTTGCCTTTTTTTCTAAATCTATTATATCGCTAATAATGGTCGAACTAACGGTATGTAACAAACTAAGGCGCTGTGTTGCCATTTGCCACCATAATTCAGGGTCCATTAAATTTGTTGTGTGTATTAATTTTGAAAGGGCTTTTAAGGCGGAACGCACATCAATCTTTACTTTTTCATCGATAAGTTCTACCGGCATATTTTGTTGTTTTAATTGGATCACTAAATCAATGTTAGACTCATATTGATGAATAACGTCAAGCAAGTCGAGTAGGTACTTCTGACCGTCAAGGCTCAGTGGATATTGCTTTTTAAAACTTTCTATTTGTTTACGTAGAAAAGAGAAAGTTTCAGTTATTTGAGTAACATAGACTTCATCCCCACGGATTATATAGTTATGATAATCCTGAATTAAGCCGCCAAAACCAAATACTGAAACAATGGAACTGAAAATATTGCGTTGTTCAATAACATTGATTGTGGATTCCCGGTATTGATGAAATTCCTGTATGTTATTATCATTAATAGCTTCAAACATAAGAGCAGCGTGCATGGGAGAAGCAACATTATAATAACGATTCAACTCTGCCTTTTGTTTTGCAACATGGTTGATAACTCCCATAGGAATGAGATTAACTGTTTGTTCATTGCTATTTAGTTGAGTATTAAGCGCACCATGTAGTAATCCGCGCTCTATCGCAGCATATTCTTCAAGTCCTAAAGCATAAATGAAGGATGAAACCATATAATTTATTTCTTGGCTTGTCGCCATAGCATGAAGAACGTTAATCTCTTGCAGTAACTCAGAAATTAATAAACTGTAGTAGTCAAAAAATTTGTTATCAATAAGGTTATCAATTTCTGTTCGAATAAATTTCAGGTGTTTAAATTTCTGCTCTATTTGTTGAAAGCTTACTATTGTTTTTTGATGGAAATAACGTGGAGGAGTAGAAAAAACTGAGAAAATTCTTGAATATGCATTCGTTGTGATTTTTCGTTGCCGAGCTAATTGAAACTGGTAACTGTTATCTTTTGATGAAAGAACACCAGCACTAAGACCTCTTTCTTTTTGAAGGTTATGTATCAGTACAGAAAGATGTTGAACAACTTGTGAAAATTGCAAAACTTCTTCAGTTTTTTCTAATTTTTGATATTTATCAAATATAGTTAAACAGAAAAAGAAAAGTAAGGTAATAATAGGCAAAACTAAAAATGCATTCAGTTTTGCACTGATATTACACTTATAAAAGAAATCTAACACTGTATTCCCCTTAAGCAATGATTAAAATTGGAACGTTTTATATCAACTAATTCACGTGATATTTAGAAAAATCTAGAAATCAGATCGATACAACAAAACAGCTAACTCTTTAAAAATCAACCTCTTAGCAAGCGAACTCACAACAATGACCATCATGTTACTAGGTACTGATAACGTCCTTAATAAACACTGATAAAATATGTCCTACATCAAGGAAAGCTAAATCATATTGAGAAAATAGTTTTTAGTTTTTCTTATTCACCCTTACTAAACCCGCTAAACCATCGGTTAATGTGAGTAACTAGATTGATTTATCAGTTTTTTTCTCTAAGTAATATGAGTGTATTGAGTCTTCAATACACTCATATTTAAATTACAAATTTGATCTTGGTGGATTGTCGATGATTGTTTAACAACAAATACAGCTATCAGCATTTAGACTTACTGATCACCTTTATTTTCATATTTGTATCTCAAGCAGTTCGTGCTAATAACAGCAAAAAGTCTTCCTCTGCCACGGGTCTTGAGAAGTAATACCCTTGGCCATAATCACATCCACAATCAAAGAGTAATTTCCTTTGTTCTTCTGTTTCGATACCCTCAGCTATAACTTTCAATCCTAACTTTTGAGCCATTGTGATAATTGCTTCTGACAAAATCATATCTTCTGATCCTGGCGCTAGATTCTTCGTAAATGACTGATCTATTTTTAGGTAATCAAGTGCAAACTTTTTCAAGTACGAAAGTGATGAATACCCTGTTCCAAAATCATCCATAGACAGCTCAATATCAGCAGCTCTGAACTGAGAAAGCCGTTCCATTGTGCTTGTATTATTATTCATTAACAGACCTTCTGTTATTTCAATAACAATATTTTTCCCTGATAATTGACTTTCAGTAAGGTAGGTTAACCAATCTAACTGAACTATCGATTCTCTGAATTGTACCGGTGATTTATTGACACTGATTTGTATATCTAAACCAAGCTGTTTTTTACATCTTTTAATGTGTTGAACAGTTTGCTTAAAGACCCAGTCACCAATTTCTACGATTAGTCCCGACTCTTCTGCCAGTGGAATAAATTCTGCTGGACTCACCATACCCCGAACAGGATGTTTCCAACGTAAAAGAGCTTCTGCTTTACGAATAACACCTGTCTGTAATTCAACAATGGGTTGATAAAACACAGCGAGTTGATTCAAGCTAATTGCTTTACGCAAGTCATTCATTAATTCTAACTTATTTAGCGCATGGTCCTGCATTGAGGCGGTAAAGTAACAAAATTGATTACGCCCGAGGTTTTTGGCAAGATACATGGCTTGTTCGGCATTTATTAGTAGCTCTAAAGTCGTGGTTGCATCATTTGGATAGATTGTGACTCCTAAACTAGCGGAAACATATGAATACATTTTAGAAATATTAAAAGGCTTATTCAAGGCGAGTAATACTTTATTACAAATAGATTCAACATTATATGCATCCGATAAGTCAGACAAAATAATGGTAAATTCATCACCACCTAATCGAGCAACAGTGTCTACTTCTCGGACACAATGAGTAATACGTTTTCCAGCCTCGATAAGTAGTGCATCACCGTGGGCATGACCCCTACTGTCATTTATGTCTTTAAAGTGATCTAAATCAATAAAAATTACAGCGAATTTTTGATTCTTACGATGAGATATCTTGATTTCTTGTTCCAACCTTTCAATAAACATTCTTCGGTTAGGTAGGTTAGTCAAGCTGTCATAGTTCATTTGCCTTAATATCAGAGCATCCTTTTTTTTCTTTTGTGTAACATCTGAAAACAAGGCAATGCGTCTGAAGTCTTTGCCATCATCGTCATAAATGGTGTTAATTGAAAGCCATTCTGGATAATCATTACCATTTTTTCTGGTATTCCAAATTTCCCCCTGCCATGTTCCGGTTAGTTTTATTTCTTCCCACATTAATTGATAGAACTGTGAGCTTTGTTTACCAGAGCTAAATATATTAGGGTCTTTCCCTATTAATTCGTTTTTGCTATAACCAGTGATATCAGATAAAGCAGGATTAATCGCAATAATCTCATTCTTACTATTGGTAACCATCATTGCTTCAGAGCTATTCTGATACACTATTTTTGCAAGTTTTAAATCATCTTCCTGTTGACGTTGATTACTTATATCTTTACTGATGCCAATCAACCCAATAACCTCACCTCGTTCACTTTTTAATTTTACTTTTGTGACTTCAAGAAGGTATGGTTTTGCATTTAAACGAGGGATTATTTCATAGGAAACATGAGGGAAATCTTGTCCTAAAGCAGCAGCATCAGAATCTAAGCAATTCTGTGCTATTTCACTTCCTAATAATTCGGCTAAACTAGATGAAGGCGTAACAAGCATTTCTTCTTCCTTTATCCCTGCTATGTTACAAAATGTCTTATTAACGAATTGATAACGACCATCCGCTCCTGTAAACCAAATTCCTATGGGTGAATTATCAATAATAGCGCGCAGTCTTGTGCTTATTTCTTCTTTCTCAATCAATAGACTTTGAAAGGATGAAGCCATTTCATTAAATCCAAGCGCTATATTATTTAGCTCGTCATGAGTATAATACTTTACGCGAGCGTCAAGCTCTCCACTGTAGAACTGCCCCGTAACTTTAGTTAAATAATTGATACTTTTAATTGTTGATAAATACAGTCCTATTATAAAATACAGTACAATAATAAATAGCGTTGACGAAAAACCAATATTCATTATTAATTGAATGTTTGCTTGTTTAACTCGGCTGTGAAGCAAATTACTTAGTGTAAAAGAAAGTGTGTTATCTAAAAATTGATACCCTACATTAATAACGGAAGTAGATAGATTATAAAACTCGGTAGAACTCAATAAGATTGTCTCAGATATGATCCCACCTAAAGTTGATTTAATGTGCTTATCAATTGTTTGAATTAAAGCTTGAGAAGAAATGTTTTTTCCATCCGAGATCAATTCCCTTTTAATTTTGTGTACATTATCTTGAAATACACCAATAGGTACACCGATATTTGATAAGAGTATCGGTATGGTGTTTTTGTATTCTATATTTTTATTACCTAGGTATGAAACGCCAATAGCACGTGCTTGTCCGAGTAGTTCTAAGGTGATGGGTATTGTAAATAAATAGCTATTTGTTAAATAATATGAATCAAGATCATCCATTACAAGCAAAAGATAATAGTCAGCCAGCTTGAGCTGTAAAGAATTTAGATTGCGAATTAATTTTGTATGCAAATCAAAGCTTTCATCTAATTCAAAAGTACTTTTCTTAGTATTTAAATATTTCCATTGGTGAATAATAGTAGACCATTCTGCTGCCTTTTTAAATTCTGAAGGAAGTTCATTGCTGACTATTAGAAAGTTATCAATGACCCTTTTATTAACCGATATCTGATAATAACCACTATCTCTAATACCTGTAATCACAGCTGCAGACATGCCTCTATGCTCTTGTAGTGATTGAATCAGTCTTGATGTTTTTTTTGTCTGATTTAAGCCTTTTAACTGCTGATTAGCGATACTAATCGACTCCGACAAAGAGGTAATTAAAGAAATTGAAACAATCAATAACGCAAAAAGTGAAAGTCCACCAATTACTATAAACTTACGAGAGTAACTCAGATTGTTCATTAAATTTATAGCTGGAATAAATATTCGTTTCACAAATTTTCCCTACCTTATAACGTTTAACTTTGAACTTTTTTCACTGCCGCTAACCATTGATCATAAAGCTTGTTTCGGTGATCTTTGCTTAACGTTGGTTCAAAGCGCTTATCTCGGCGCCACATATTTGCCAGCTCATGAGTAGATGAGAATATTCCCGCTTGTAACCCTGCTAAATAAGCTACACCTAATGCTGTGGTTTCAATGGTTTCAGGGCGGTCAACTGTTACTCCTAGAATATCGGCAATAAATTTTAATAGCCAATTATTGGTTACCATACCGCCATCAACTCGTAAGACACTTGGTCTCAAGCCATCTCTTTCCATTGCTTTTTGTAAATCTTTGGTTTGGTAGCATACCGACTGTAAACCAGCGGTGACTATTTCCTTGATGCCTGAATCACGAGTTAAACCGAGTATTGCACCACGTGCGTTAGGATCCCAGTAAGGTGCTCCTAGACCTGTAAAAGCTGGCACCAAAAATACGCCATGATCTAACGGCATTTCTTGAGCTATTGCTTCTGTTTCGCTAGCGCTATCGATAATTTTTAAACCATCACGTATCCATTGAATGGTGGCTCCCGCCATAAAAATACTGCCTTCAATGGCATAGGTTGGTTTGCCATTTAAACGATATGCTACAGTTGTCAATAAACGATTCTCAGATTTTAATGCGGTATCACCGGTGTTTAACATTAGGAAGCAGCCAGTGCCATAAGTACTTTTGGCCATTCCTTCGTCAAAACATGCTTGTCCAAATAACGCAGCCTGTTGATCACCAGCAACGCCTAAAATAGGAATTTCGCTACCAAATAATTGGCTATTAGTTAGACCAAAATCACTGGCTGAATCCATGACTTCTGGAAGCATATTTTCGGGTATAGAAAATAACTCTAACAATTTGCTGTCCCAGCATTGTTGATGAATATTAAAGAGCATTGTACGTGATGCATTGGTAGCATCAGTACGATGCACTTGACCATTGGTTAAATGCCAGATTAAATAACTGTCAACTGTGCCAAAAGCTAATTGTCCTTGAACGGATTTTTCTTTAGCGCCCGGTACATTTTCCAAAATCCAGCGGATTTTAGTGGCCGAAAAATAGGGATCTAAAAGTAAGCCGGTTTTATCATTAATCATCTCATTAACTGAAGGGGAAAATATCGACTCACAATAGTCGGCAGTACGCCTGTCTTGCCAAACAATGGCGTTATATATAGGTTTACCTGTAGCTTTATCCCATACCAGTGTAGTTTCGCGTTGATTTGCAACGCCTATAGCCAGTATTTGTTTTGCGTGAACATTATTTTCTGACATCACTCGCTTACAGGTATTTAATACTGTTTGCCAAATATCATCGGGATTATGTTCAACCCAACCATCTTGAGGAAAGTATTGTTTAAATTCTTCTTGAGCCGAAGCATGTACTTTCCCCTGTTTTGTGAAAAGAATTGCACGAGAACTGGTTGTTCCCTGATCGATAGATAAAATAAATTGGCTCATTGCACCACTAGTCACATTTACAAATAGAATATATTTTCGATAATGCACAATAAAAAAGCTTTTGGCAATTTATATTTTCGTTTTAGAACATGTGTCTTATGTAAGAGTATGTTTTAAAAAATATAATTGTATGTGATAATTTTCAATGATATGTTCCCTACATCTAAAAGGACCATGAAGCGATCTTGTATTCGTTTATTCTTAACTGGAGTATTTTTAATGACACAAAACAAACGCCAAACTCAGCTGGTTAGCTTAGTGCAAGAAAAAGGCTTTGTTGCAATTGATGAGTTAGTTCAACATTTTAATGTTACGCCACAAACGATTAGACGAGATTTAAATCAAATGGCTGATGAAGGTTTGATTGTACGTCATCATGGAGGCGCAGAAAGCACTTCTACGACTGCAAACACTTCCTATCAGTCGCGAAAAATTTTGAACTTGGATGCTAAAGAGCTAATTGCAAATGAATTGGTAAAAATCATCCCTAATGGTGCCTCACTGTTTATTAATATTGGTACCACAACAGAAACCATTGCTCGTGCGCTACTTAATCATAAGGACTTGAATATTGTTACTAATAATATTCATGTGGCCACAATTCTTTCTTCAAAAGAAGACTTTACGGTGATCATTGCAGCAGGAGAAGTACGTCACCGAGATGGTGGCATCATAGGTGAAGCAACCTGTGATTTTATTAGCCAGTTTCAAATGGATTTTGGTATTATTGGAATTAGCGGCATCACTCTTGACGGCTCTCTTGTAGATTTTGACTTTAGAGAGGTCAAAGTTGCACAGGCGATAATTGATAATTCTGATACAGTTATTTTGGCGGCAGATCATTCTAAATTTGGTCGAAGTGCTATGGTTAAACAAGGTAGCATTTGCCAAGTGAATCATTTGTTTACAGATCAAACTCCCCCAGCAGAAATAGTGGAAATACTTTCATCTCATCAAATTGAATCACATATCATTTAAGTCGACAATATTTTTCACATACCTATCCTTGTAGCCATCTTCTATGTTCTACCAAACAAACTAGATCAAAATAAAGCTCATTTACGTTCGTTATTTGTTGCAAATGTTCGTAAAAGAACATTATACTGATGTTCATGATCAATTTGCCTAGGTAGTACAAATGAATAAGTCAGACGAGATATTTGATATCGTTGTTATAGGTGGCGGAATAAACGGTGTTGGTACGGCCGCTGACGCGGCTGGTAGAGGGCTAAAAGTTTTCTTATGTGAACAAAATGATCTAGCATCAGCCACTTCTTCAAATAGTAGTAAGTTGATACATGGAGGATTACGCTATTTAGAACATTATGAGTTTCGTTTAGTTAAAGAAGCCCTTGCGGAGCGGGAAGTTTTATTACGAAATGCTCCACATATAATCAAGCCACTTACGTTTCGTTTACCGCATCAACGACACTTACGTCCATCTTTGATGATCAGAGCCGGCTTATTTTTATATGATCATTTGGCTAAACGGGTAACGCTACCAGCTTCAAAAGGTATTAAGTTTACCCAAGACAGTCCATTAAAAGCAAACATCAGTCGTGGATTTGAATATTCAGACGGTTGGGTCGATGACTCTCGTTTAGTTGTGTTAAATGCCATAGCAGCAAAAGAACGCGGTGCCATCATTGAAACTCAAACTAAATGCATCAGTGCACAACGTCTTGATGATTACTGGCTATTGACCTTTTTTTCTAAGGAAAGTGGTAAAGCATACGAAATTAAAACTAAAGGTATTGTTAATGCCGCAGGCCCATGGGTGGCAAGCTTATTTGATCAGGTCTTAAAAGTTAAATCACCTCAAAATGTACGATTAGTTAAAGGTAGTCATATTGTGGTGCCTCGACTTCATGACCAACCACAGGCTTATATGTTGCAAAACGAAGATCAACGTATCGTTTTTATCATTCCGTTTGAAGATAAGTTTTCATTAATAGGCACGACAGACGTTGAATATGTTGGTAAACCTGAAGACGTTAAAATAAGTCAGCAGGAGATCGACTACTTGCTCGATATTACTAATAGTTACTTTAAAAAAGAGATTAGTGCTACTGATATCGTGACAACTTTTTCAGGAGTTCGTCCTCTGTTAGATGATGAATCAAGTTCAGCTCAGGCAGTTACAAGGGATTACACCCTAGAATTAGATCAGGTTAATAATTCGACGCCGATATTATCTATTTTTGGAGGAAAAATTACCACCTACAGAAAATTAGCAGAAGCGGCGGTAGATAAACTTGCTCCATTTTATCCCTGCATCGGCCGAAAATGGACAGCTACTACGCCACTACCCGGTGGGAACTTCTCAAATAAACAGGCTCTTACAGATAAATTTAAAAGCCAATATCCTTGGCTTCCATCAACGCTTCTTCAGCGCTATGTCAGATGTTACGGCACTCGAGTTGATATTCTGCTGCATAAAACAAGTTGCGAAAATGATTTAGGAAGACATTTTGGTGATTATTTATTTGAAGCTGAAATAGATTATTTGATAAAATATGAATGGGCTAAAAGTGTAGAAGACATTATTTGGCGTCGGACAAAATTAGGCTTATCCTTATCTGTTGAACAAATTGTTGAGCTGGGAAATTTTCTAAAAAAGCATGTAGAACAAAAAGCTGCCTAAGAAAATTGTGTGACTGATAGTTAGTTGACTGTGAATATAAATTTTAGAGATAGTCTACAAAATTTATACTCGTTATGTGAAGGGTATCATCACTTTCCAATTCAGTAAGGCGTATTTCACCGACTTTTTTTTCAACATGAACTTTATAGTCCATAAGACCCAATGTATTCGTATGAGGTTGGCTCAACAGGGGCGCAAACTGGATATTGCACATTGGCAGAATTTAATGGAGAATCATTTCTTGCTAGCTGATCAATATTAGGAGATTTTGCCTTATTATGGCCATAAGCCTCAAGATTCAAGTTGAGCTCATCCCCCATGAATAATAGATATAATGAGGGCTGAGCTTCTGCACCTGTTATTGTATGGCAAGCAAAACTTGCCCATGAGCGAACAATAATTACTTAAACCTTATAGCTACTCATATTTTGTAAACGTGAAAAACTCATAAGAAATCAGCTGTATAACATGATGTGCTTGTAATAAAAAAGTATTTAAAGCCACAACCTTAGATCTGATAATGGTTTAGACCACCTATTATTAGGCTTATTCCAGACAGTAAAAGCAGTCCAAATGAACATCGCTTTATTGTTAAACTTGAAAAGGGTAATTTATAAACACGAGCCGCCGTCGATGTTAATACTACAATGGGAATACTGACAATGCATAGCCAGAAAATGTCATTAGTTAATACTTGGGTTGATGACACCGCAATGATTCTCACAAATGCAGTGATACTGAAAGCACATAACAAGGTTGCTCTAATTATAATAATTGTTGTTGGTTGACGATACATTATATAAGTAATAGGTGGGCCAAACGTTGCGAACATTCCACCCATTATCCCAGCCGCTATTCCACTTAATGCTAAACTAGTTCGGGGTGAAGGTCGGGTTATATTTTTAACCTGATATAACATTGTAATACTACTAAAAATAATACTTGTACCCAGTATTATTTTCAACAAGCCCCATTGTGACTCTCCTAGATAATTTAATAACCAGATGCCAACAAACATTGCCGGTAAACAGGGGATAATTATCCATAGTAATGCTCGAGTGTTAATTGCTCGATAGTGGCCTCCATAAAGACCGGTTAAGGAGTTTATCAGACTTAATATGCTGACAATAAATGCTGTCACTTCAATAGAAGCCAAGTTTAGAGCAGTGACACTGCCCATAACAATCAAGCCAAAGGCAAACCCTGTTACCCCTTGGACATAACTACCCAAGGCAATGAAGCATAAAAGTAACAAACTGCTGCTGTCAAATGGCATTAAAAAACCTTCCTTATCGTGTACAAATGGCTTGGAACTAAGCAAGCCATTTAAACTTTGAATTGTTGGTATTTATATTTAGCTTTTCATTGAATGTAACTGAGTGCGACAACCGTTCATTAAGTTAGCTAGATCATTGGCGATGGAAACAAAATCAAACCCCAGTTCCAGTGCCCATTTTGCATCATCTGAAGAGGGCATCACAGTACCTATCGGGATGTCGGCATCGTTACAACGCTTGACACACTGACTGATTAATTCACGTACTTTGGCATGGTTGACTTGACCGTGAAGGCCAAGCGCGGCCGAAAGATCACCAGGGCCAATAAAAACGGCACCTACGCCTTCAACTGATCCTATTTCTACCGCTAATTCAAGGGCCTCAGGAGTCTCAAGTTGTGGAATAAGACATATTTCACGGTTAGCCTCTTCAGCATAACTTTCTCTTGTCATATATCGACTAGCACGATGCATTTTGGCAAAACCTCGCTTCCCTTCAGGCGGATAGAAGCTGGCCTGAACTATCGATTTGGCCTCTGCAACAGATTCAACAAAAGGAAAGTATAACGTTAAGCCACCTTGATCTAATACTTGCTTGATAGCAATGGCATCATGACTAGGCATTCGAATAACAGGCGATGTTACGGTTTGCTCTACCGCACGCAAAAGAGGAGTCGTATCGTGAATACTCGAAGGGCTGTGCTCTAGGTCAATAACTAGATAATCATATCCAACATGCGCCATCGCTTCGGCAATTGTTGTGCTACCAGATATAATCCAACCGCCAATAAGTTTATCTTTGTTGAATAAGTGCTGTTTAAAGTTGTTCACTGTCGTTGTCATTAAAATATCTCCGGTTCATCAATAGTTTCATTACCTTGTAAAAAGTCAAAATCGCAACCTTGATCTGCCTGGGTAACATGGCGGCTAAACATTGCACCATAACCTCGAGGGTATTTGGGCTTAGGTGCCGTCCATTGTTCGCGACGACGAGACATTTCTTGATCGCTGATATCTAAATGTATACTCCGATTAGGAACATCCAGTTCAATCCAGTCTCCTGTTTCTATAAGTGCCAAAGGCCCTCCCAGAAATGATTCTGGAGACACGTGTAATACACAGGTGCCAAAGTGGGTACCACTCATTCTGGCATCACTTATACGTACCATATCTCTTACACCTTGTTGTAAAAGTTTCTTGGGAATAGGCAATCCCCCCCATTCTGGCATGCCTGGCCCCCCTAAAGGGCCCGCATTTTTTAATACTAGAACGGTATTTGCATCAACCTCCAGTTCTGGATTGTCAATAATTTCTGTCATTTGAGCATGGTTTTCAAACACCAAGGCTTGACCTCTATGTTGCAACAATTCTGGTGAAGCTGCTGATGGTTTCATCACGGCACCATTGGGGCAAATATTGCCTTTTATAACCGCTATCGTGCCGCGATCATTGATAGGGTTATCAAGTGAGCGTATTACATCATCATTGTATATTTCTACACCTTTGAGATTTTCCCCCAAAGTGAGGCCGTTAACATTGGCTTGTTCTAGGTGCAAATGTTTGCTGAGTTGTTTTAACAATCCAGGTAGCCCACCTGCATAAAATAGGTCTTCCATAAGATATTCACCTGATGGCATCAGGTTGGCAATAACCGGAACTTTTCTTGACCAATGATCAAATAATTCCATTGGCAGTTCAATTCCTAAACGTCCAGCCATAGCAATAAGATGTATAATGCCATTCGTGGAGCCACCCAATGCCATATAAGTAATAATGGCATTTTCAAAAGACTTAAAAGTAGCAATGTCAGTTGGTTTAATATCATCAAAGACCATTTCTACGATCCGCTCTCCCGCCGTTGAACAAAGTCTTGGGTGTGCGGAATCTGCAGCGGGAATGGTTGCTGAACCGGGTAAAGAAAAGCCTAAAGTTTCAGCCATAGAGGTCATAGATGACGCTGTTCCCATGGTATTACAGGTACCAAATGAACGAGTCATGGAAGATTCTAAGTGGATCCAGTCTTGTTCACTTAGGTTGCCGGCTCTTTTCTCATCCCAGAATTTCCTAGTATGAGTGCCAGTACCAATTTTTTGTCCTTTAAAGTAACCGTTTAACGTTGCTCCGGCGGGAATAAATATAGCGGGCAAGTTCATACTGAATGCTCCCATGAGCAGGCCAGGCGTTGTTTTGTCACATCCTCCCATCAATATTACTCCATCTACTGGGTGGCAGCGTAATAATTCTTCCGTTTCCATCGCTAGAAAGTTTCGGTATAACATGGTGGTGGGCTTAACCATAACTTCACCCAAGGACATTGCAGGCATTTCGATAGCGTGTCCTCCAGCGCGTATAACGCCTTCTTTAACGAACTTTGCACGCTCTCTCATATGAACATGGCAAGTGCTGATTTCACTCCATGTATTAATAATTGCGATTACTGGGCGCCCCATAAAGTCACTTCTTTTGTAACCCGTTTGCTGTGTTCGTTGTCTATGAGCAAAAGCACGCATGTTATCTGCAGCAAACCAACGTTGACTTCGTAGTTGTTCAATTTCTTTAGTCATAATTCAGGTTATCCCATTGGTATTTTCAAGGAAGTATAAGTAAGTTTCTGCTGGCTGGTACTTTTGACAATTACATTGTCATTGATTGAGTCAGATCAACATTTTATAACTTGTTATTTTATAGACTTGACTGCATCTTATGTCTTATATAAGATCCAGTCAAGTCTATAAAGTTTTATTCTAAATATGAATCAGCCTAGACAGTCTTTTTAAGTATAAATACAAATAATGGTGCTTGACGTTTTATAGCATTCTTTGATTTTTTTTATAAAAACTGCGTAACCTTCAATTATGAAGGTCGCATTAATTTAAGGTTTTACGATATGTTATCTCTTAAAAATGAAGCTCTTTTACGTACCAATAGTTTGGTTGATGGAAAATGGATAGAAGAAAAAAATGGCAGAACTATTGAGGTAACGAATCCTGCGACAGGGAAGGTAGTTGCAACAGTTGCCAGTGTTGGTGCAAGTGAAACGCAACAGGCTATTAAAGTGGCGGAAATTGCACAAAAATCTTGGCGGACTCGTACTGCTAAAGAAAGGGCTATTTTATTACGTAAATGGCATGACCTTTTATTGGCCAATCAAGAAGATTTAGCGCAGATTATGACAGCGGAGCAGGGGAAGCCGTTGGCTGAGTCTCGAGGTGAAATTGCTTATGCTGCTTCCTTTTTGGAATGGTTTTCTGAAGAGGGAAAACGTATTTATGGTGATATTATTCCAACATATGCGGCAGATCGCAGATTAATGGTATTTAAAGAGCCTGTTGGCGTTTGCGCTGCAATTACACCGTGGAATTTTCCGGCAGCAATGATCACACGTAAGGTTGGTCCTGCACTTGCTGCTGGCTGTACAATGATTATTAAGCCAGCCTCTGAAACACCTCTTTCTGCTTTGGCAATGGGCCAATTGGCAATTGAAGCAGGTATTCCCGCAGGTGTTGTGAATATTTTAGTGGGTCCTGCACAAGATATAGCTGAAGAGTTAACAGCATCTTCTAAAGTTCGAAAATTATCTTTTACCGGTTCAACTCGTGTTGGAAAAATATTAATGCGAGCTTGTGCGGATACTATGAAGAAAGTCTCATTAGAATTAGGTGGCAATGCACCTTTTATCGTTTTTGACGATGCAGATATTGATAGTGCTGTTGAGGGCGCCATGTTATCTAAATTTCGAAATGTTGGTCAAACTTGCGTATGTGCTAATCGTATTTATGTGCAATCAGGTGTTTATCAAGAATTTATCGAAAAATTTTCAGCAAAAGTTTCACAGCTAAAAGTGGGGGCTGGCGTTGAGGAAGGCGTTGAACAAGGGCCCATGATCAGTATGTCAGCGGTTGAAAAAGTAGAAAGCTATATCCAAGATGCTGTTGAAAAAGGTGCTGAGATTATTGTTGGTGGCAAGCGGCACGATAAAGGTGGCACATTCTTTCAACCAACCGTTTTAGCTAAGGCCAATCAAAATATGAAAATTTCAAAAGAAGAAATTTTTGGTCCCATGGCACCTATTTTTCAATTTGATACTGAAGATGAAATTATTTCATTAGCAAATGATACCGAGTTTGGTTTGGCAGCATATTTCTATTCGCGAGATATAGGTCGAATTTGGCGAGTTACGGAAGCACTAGAAACAGGCTTAGTTGGTGTTAATGCCGGTGTAATTGCGACAGAAGTTGCGCCATTTGGAGGTTATAAAGAATCAGGACTGGGTCGTGAAGGATCAAAATACGGTATAGAAGATTATATGAACATTAAATATGTTTGTGTAGCGGGACTTGATAAGTAATGGAAATAAATATTAGTTCTTCTATCAATAATCAACTCGGTGAATGCCCTCGGTGGCATGTTCAAGAGCAAAGAATTTACTGGGTAGATATCGATTCTTACAAATTATATAGAAAAGATTATCAAACAGGGAAAATTGAGTTTTGCCAATATGAGGAAGAAATTGGGTGTTTCGTTTTCAATGAAGATGGAGGATTTGTATTGGCAATGCGAAGTGGCTTTTATTTTATGGATGATTGGGGGGCACCTCTAAGGTTTATTGCCGACCCTCAAATTGACAATAAAAAAACTCGCTTCAACGATGGTCGTTGTGATGCTAAAGGACGTTTTCTGGCTGGTACAGTTTATCCGCCCAAAGACTGTGGTGGTGCAGCATTATACTCATTAAACAATGATTTAATTGTTAGGGAACTGCAAAACGATGTACTCACCTCTAATGGTGTAGCCTTTAGTCCTGATAATCAGTGGCTTTATTTTTCTGATACTCCCCGGCATGTTATTTACCGCTACCCCTACAACCTAGAGAGAGGAACAATTGGTAAAAGAGAAGTTTTTTATAAATTTCCTGATGGACAAGGCAGACCGGATGGTGCAGCGATTGATTGTGAAGGTTTTTATTGGTGTGCTCTGTTTGAAGGTGGGAGAGTCGTTCGTATTAGTCCTTCAGGTGACATAGTAAAAGAAATAAAGATTCCGGCTCGATGTCCAACAATGGTTGCTTTTGGAGGGAAAGATTTAAAAACGCTTTATATAACCTCTGTAGGTGAACGACCAAAAAATGAGCTAACTGAATATCCCATGTCAGGTTGTTTATTTGAAATTGAGCTCGACGTTGCGGGCCTACCTGAACATAATTTTATCAATAGGATTCTTTCATGACCCAATTAAGTAATCAGTACCCTTCGTTAAAAGAAAAAAAGGTTTTTATAACTGGCGGAGCATCAGGCATTGGAGAACATATAGTTCGAGAGTTTTGCCGTCAAGGGGCGATGGTGGCCTTTATTGATATCGATATTGAAGCAGGCGAAAAACTTGTCAAGTCGATTAGTAAAGAAACGGGTAAGCAACCCTTGTTTTATGTCTGTGATGTACGCCATGTAGAACAATTGCAGGAGTCTATTGCTGGCGCAGCAGAAGCGATGAATGGATTAACGACTTTAATTAACAATGCCGGTAAAGATGATCGGCATGATATGCAGAATTTGACAGAAGAAATGTGGGGTAACTGTATGGATATTAACCTGCGTCCTCATTTTTTTACCATGCAAAAATCTGCAGAGTTAATGACGAATGGAGGAGCAGTGATTAACATGGGTTCTATCGGTTGGATGAGAGGGCGCACAGGTATAGCGGCCTACACTTGTGCTAAGGGAGCTATTTCCGCTTTAACTCGCACCATGGCAAGAGAGCTTGGTACGAAAGGGATCAGAGTGAATTCTGTTGTTCCTGGAGCTGTTGTTACTGAACGTCAAAAAGCATTATGGTTAACGCCAGAGCAAAATGATATTTATCTTGATATTCAGTCGCTCAAGTTTAGAGTGCAACCTGATGATGCCGTAGCAATGATTTTATTTTTAGCGTCTGATGATAGCAGGGCCTGCACAGGGCAAAACTTTATTGTCGATGCTGGCATTGTATAAGGTTAAATTTTATTACTTCGAATTTAAAATGATAGTTAAAAGGCATTCTAAATATGGAGCATGCTGATATCAAATCAATAGATAACATTATTTTGGATAATAACTATAGCCAAATCGTTGTTTGTCCTGAACTTGGTGGTGCCTTGTTGGCTTATCAAGTAAGACTAGACGGTAAAGTAAGATCTATCTTAAGGAATACACCTCAGGCAACAAAAGCGAATGAAGGTAGTAATTATGCATTATTACCTTACTCTAATCGTATTCTAAATGGTCGGTTTTTATGGCGGGGAGCACAGATTCAATTACCATTAAATAACCCTCCTATGAAACATTCCATTCACGGTCATGGTTGGCAAAATCCCTGGGATGTTAGAGATAAAGATAAGACAAGTGTTACGCTGAGTTATCGTCATAAGGCCGGAAGTTGGCCATTTGACTATTCTGCCAAGCAGCGAATTAGTATACACAAACACAGTTTATTACTCGAATTAAGTTTGAAAAATGAGGGGAGTGAAGATATGCCTGCAGGTTTAGGTTTTCATCCCTATTTTACCAGAACAGCCAAAAGCCGAGTAGTAGCCAAAACCGGGAAAATGTGGGCGGTAGATGAAGAAATTATGCCTAAGGAGTTAGTGAATGCACCGACTGACTTAGCACGTAGCCCAGGGTTGGAATTATCTAATCATCAATTAGATAATGTATTCACTGATTTTTCTGGTTGTGCTCATTTACACTGGCCTGAGTGGCGGGTGAAAGCTCAGGTTACGACTTCGGAGCATTGCTGTTTTATGGTACTATTTAGCCCCGAAGGTAAGAGCTTTTACTGCGTTGAGCCTGTTACGCATAGTACCGATGCCATTAACATGGCACAACGTGGCGAGGAAAATACAGGTTTTAAGATATTAAAATCGAATGAGGAGCTCTATATTTTTATGCATATTGAGCCACAGTGCATTTAATACCATGTAGATTAATTAGTCCACTTGGTATAAATCATTTAAAATAAATTGAGTTACAAATGATATAAGCTTTGCTTTCAATAAACCCAAAAACTCACTTCTCTTTATAATTGTTAATTTTCCGCGTATATTTCAATATTTGATTGACAAAACCTTGGTCTTATATAAGATATATGTTATCTTTTGTTTTTACGTGATATATGAGGTTTTTATGATAAACCAGGAAATACAAAAAATTGGTTTAGGATTATGGAAAATACCTAACGATGAATGTGCTGATATTGTTTATAATGCCATCAAAATTGGTTATCGTCATTTAGATAGTGCTTGTGACTATGGTAATGAAGTAGAGGTAGGTAAAGGGATCATCCGTGCGATAAATGAAGGCATCTGTCAACGCGAAGATTTAAAGGTTACCTCAAAACTATGGAATACTTATCACAATAAAGAACACGTAAAACTAGCTTTAGAGAAAACATTAAATGACTTGAATTTAGATTACCTTGACTCATATTTGATTCATTTTCCGATAGCACAGCCTTTTGTACCGTTTGAGACTCGCTATCCACCAGAGTGGATTTTTGATCCAGAAGCATCAGAGCCTGAGATGAAGACAGCACCTGTACCTTTGTTTGAAACTTGGCAGGCAATGGAGGATATATATGAACAAGGACTAGTTAAGCGTATTGGTGTTTGTAATTATAATTCAGGTTTACTAAATGATTTAATGTCATACGCAAAAATCAAACCTGCTGAACTACAAATAGAATCACATCCCTATTTAACACAAGAAAGACTGATACGTTTAGCAAAAAACTATGGTATTGCTGTTACCTCATTTTCACCACTTGGGGCTTTGTCGTATGTAGAGCTTAATATGGCAGAAAAAATGGAGGCTGTTATCGAAAAACCAGTGATCCTTTCAGCGGCTAACAGACTAGGTAAAACGCCAGCACAAATCGTACTACGCTGGGGCATTCAACGTGGTTGCACCATCATACCTAAAAGTAGCAAAGTGAATCGTCTGCAAGAAAATTTCAATATTTTTGATTTTGAATTAACAACTCAGGAAATGGCCGACATCTCTGCATTAAATTGCAACCGACGTTTTAATGATCCCGGTGATTTTTGTGAAGCTGCGTTCAATAAGTTTTACCCCATTTACGACTAGGAGCGATTGCAATGTCTTACAGTAGTACTATGCTTACTGACTTAAAATATAGCGAACAAGAATTTCCAACGATAATTGTTAATGACGGTTCTATATCATCTTTAGCACAAGCTCAAGTGTGGGTAGGAGAGAACCTAAAATCTTTAGTAAAAGAATTGAGCTGCACAGGCGCAATACTCTTTAGGGGTTTTCCTATTACAGATGCGCAAAGTTATGATGCGTTTTTTGCCTCGTTTAATTATCCCAACTTTACTTATAAGGAATCTTTGTCAAACGCTGTTCGTATTAATCATACCGAATATGTCTTTACGGCAAATGAGGCACCTAAAGAAGTAGAAATCTACCTGCACAACGAAATGGCACAGACTCCTATTTATCCTGATCGCATATCATTATTTTGCGAAAAAGCTGCTGAGTCGGGCGGAGAAACAGCTATATGTCGTTCTGATTCACTATACTCAGCTTTATTGACTGCTGAACCGGTACTAATGAATAAACTAGAAGAAACAGGGATCAAGTACACCACAATGATGCCCGCTGAAGATAGTCCAGAATCGGGTCAAGGAAGAAGTTGGCGTGGAACTTTAAATGTAGATACCGTTGAACAAGCCGAAGAAAAACTACAAGTGTTAGGCTATTCATGGGAATGGGCTGAAGACGGTAGCCTCAAAGCACAAAGCGGTGCATTACCTGCTATTCGTGAGCTAAATGGTGGCAGGAAGGTATTCTTTAACCAAATTATAGCCGCTTATAAGGGCTGGAAGGGAGTTGAAGACTCACCAGAAAAGGCTTTATGTTTTGGTGATGACAGTCTTTTTACTAAGAGCTTTTTAGACACTATCTTCAATGTTGCTGAATCAATTACTTTTGATGTGCCGTGGCAAGATGGAGATGTTGCTATAGTTGATAATAATTTAGCTATGCATGGCCGACGACCTTACTCTGGTGATCGCAAACGTAAAGTATTAGTAGTACTTGGCGCTAAATAAATAGGTTAATGTATGATAATGGCATTTAAAGAAAAGGTACCCGGCATTAGTATTTCTGTTATTACAGGCTTAGCTGCCTTATTTTTAAGTGAACACTATAACGCGCCAGCAATGTTATTTGCCTTGTTACTTGGTATAGCGATGTCATTCACATACGAGGAAACAAAGTGTAAAGAGGGAATAGATTTTACATCTAGCACAGTGTTGAGGGTAGGTGTTGCTCTGTTAGGTTTACGTATTGCCCTCTCTGATTTGCTCTCATTGGGTTGGCAAACTATCGCCTTACTTGCTCTGGCTATTTTTACTACCATTGTAGTCGGCATTGTTTTGGCAAAATTACTGGGGCTGAAGAAAAATTTTGGCGCTCTTACCGGAGGATCAGTCGCTATTTGTGGAGCCTCTGCGGCCATGGCCATTACCGCTATTTTACCTGAATATAAAAACAAAGAGCGTGATACCCTATTAACCGTTATTGGTGTCACCTCTTTATCAACTATAGCGATGGTAGTTTATCCCATTTTAGCTAGCTATTTAGGCTTTGATGATGTCCAATCAGGGTTATTCCTAGGTGGCACTATTCACGATGTAGCGCAGGTGGTAGGTGCCGGATATACAATATCTGAAAGTACCGGTGATTTATCTACGTTAGTGAAGTTGGTACGGGTGAGTATGCTTATGCCAGTAGTGATGGTGATGTTGTTTTTTATTAAAAGAGCTAGCCAATCGTCAGTTGTAGATGCCAAAGCTACTAGAATCCCCTTCTTTTTAATTATGTTTGTGTTGTTAATGTTAGTGAACTCTTTCATTGATATTCCTGAAGTGGTTACCCAAGTTTCAACTGACTTCTCTCGGTTTGCACTTGTTATAGCAATAGCTGCTATTGGCATGAAATCCAATTTGTCTAAGTTGATGTCGGTTGGAATTAGACCGATACTTTTAATGTTATTAGAGACGATCTGGATTGCGCTTTTTATTATAATGATCATTAACCTTCATATTTAAGGCATATGATAAACTTAATAGTAAACAAGTAAAATAAAATATTAATTAATGGCTTAGGTGGAGTGTTGTCTGGTGTCAGCATAGTAATAGGGCTTGCTTTGTCATGTAAATTATCGAATTTGTGGTATTTGGAGAACTATCAATGAAAATATATAAAGTGTTTTTTTTAGCGGTATTTAGCTATAACAGTTTTGCACAAGCTAAATTACAATTACCAAGCTTTTTTAGTGATGGTATGGTATTACAGCAAAATTCAATAGTTAAACTATGGGGAAGTGACAATCCCAATACGCACATTTCGGTCGATACGAGTTGGGGACAAGTTGCCCAAACAACCAGTGGTAGTGATGGTAACTGGAGTTTGACAATGACAACGACCTCTGCAACCACAGGTCAACAATTAACCATTTCAGGTAGCGAAAAAATAATTATTACCAATATTAGCTTGGGTGAAGTCTGGCTGTGCTCTGGTCAATCTAATATGGAAATGCCAGTAAAAGGTTTAAAAAACCAACCTATTGAAGGCAGCTTAGAAACAATTTTAAATAGCACCAATAGTGAAATAAATTTATTTCAGGTTAATAGGAAAGCGAGCTTAACTCCTCTTACAGATGTTACTGGTAGCTGGAGAACAGCTGCGCCTACATCAGTTGGTGATTTCAGTGCGACTTGTTACTTCTTCGGTAAGAAACTTCACAGTGTGATTAAGGTACCAATTGGGCTTATAGCCACCTCATGGGGAAATTCAAACGCTGAAGCTTGGACACCCAAAGCCAGCTTACAAAAACTTGGGTATGCACCTATGCCGACTAAGATTCCTAAAAAACTACTTCAACGTACTGCCACTATTCTCTATAATGGCATGCTGCATCCGCTTGCCGGATATAAGATAAAAGGCTTTGTTTGGTATCAAGGTGAGGCAAATCGTACCCGTGCTGAACAATATAAGACGTTGTTTCCAAGTATGATCGCCTCTTGGCGCGATGCATGGCAAGATAAATCATTGCCATTTTACTTTACTCAAATTGCTCCGTATATCTACGGTGTTCAAAATGATATTGCCTTTTTAAGGGAGTCACAGCTATACACATTGGCAAATGTAAAAAATACGGGGATGGCAGTAACTCTTGATGTTGGAGACTGTGCCAGAATTCATCCGAAAGACAAGCGAGAAGTAGGTGACCGCCTTGCCTATTGGGCCTTAGTAAAAGACTATAATATTCCTGGAATATCTTTTAGTGGACCAATTTACGACAGTATGAAGATTAAGGGCAATAAGGTTGAAATTAAATTTAATCAAGCCGAGTTAGGACTCAGCAGCAGATATAAATACCTTTCGGGTTTTGAAATTGCTGGGCAAGATAGAATATTTCATCCTGCCACTAGTCAAGTCACAAGAGGTCCTCTTCAGGTTTGGTCGGAATTAGTAGATAAACCAGTTGCAGTGCGTTATGCTTTTTCCGACTGTCCTGATGCAAGCTTATTTGGCGTTAATGGTCTGCCCGCATCACCATTTAGAACTGATAATTGGTAGTTAGAACTTTAAGTGACAGTTGTAGCTTTTGCTTAAAATTTTCAGCAAAAGCTACAATAGCCTCGGGGGCTACGTGAACTATGGGCTAAAAATCTTTATTGAAGGAAGCAACTTCACGGTGTAATCATTTAAATTGTTTACACAAAGCTGATTAATTGGCTGTGATCTGGTCAAGCTAAGCCACACACTTTTCTCTTACATTCTCAAACTCAATCGGAGACATGTCGTTTAACGTCGTATGCAACCTTTCTCCGTTGTAATATTTAATATATATTCGTTTTAATAGTAATTTTGAGAAAGTGATATTGTTTGAGAGGTTTTTTCTATTTGCCATTTACTTATTCAAAATTTATTTTTCTAAGCCCATCTTAATACACAGGATAAAAAATAAATTATTCTTCTTCATTTTCAAGAATTGTTTCTCTAAGTTCATCACTTAATCGAACGGCATTATCCCGTTCGATTATGTGATGAACTGCTTGGATGCGTTTTGCAAGCCTGTCCCTAACATAGAAAAGCTCCTACCTTGGAGTATTAGCAAAGACTAGGTACTGTTCTCCGAACAGATACGATCGAGCTTTAAAGTTTAATAGAGATAAGTATGCAGCATAGCTTATGCCGACCAG
>MAAB01028924.1_pt1 | contig 24889 bp, 20 predicted proteins | sample 1115991 | NCBI WGS metagenome assembly MAAB01 (sample SAMN04961124, study PRJNA320927) | seawater metagenome | isolation source: sample BD02T18 sea water enriched with oil for 18 days | place: USA:Gulf of Mexico | collected 2013-07-27
ACTCTTAAACCTGAACTTTAAAACGTTAAGTTAGCCGATTTACTTCAAAAGTAATGAGATAACTTATCAAAACGTCCAGTTGGTTAAGCTTTTTGGCTGAACCCCTTGGAACTGGAGCGAATTGTATAGATTTCTTTTATCAGGTCAAGAGAAAAAAGCATCTTTTTCAACTTTATTTATCAATATTAGTTCAAGTGTTCAAAGCTTGCACAATTTAAACAAAAATCATCCAAACAAACTGAAAACTTAACTTACATTGCTAAACCACCATCTATTTCAACAGTTCTGCCGGTGAAAAATTCATTTTCAAAAATGTACTTTGCAGTGTCAGCTATTTCTGCTGCTTCACCTAAACGACCTACTGGTGTCATTTTCTCTAACCTATCACGCATTTCTGGTTTCATTGCATCAGTCATAGCAGTGCGAATAACGCCAGGGGCAATGGCACCGACACGAATGCCATGGCGTCCCAGCTCTCTTGCCCAAGTTGTTGTCATAGCAACCACACCTGCTTTCGCTGCCGAGTAATTTGTTTGTCCCATATTGCCACCACGTGCAATGGAGGACATATTAACGATGACACCTTTACTACCTGATTCGATCATGTGTACTGCAGCTTCTCGACCACACAAGAATACGCCAGTTAAGTTGACATCAATAACTGATTGAAATTGTGCTAGTGACATTTTTTTAACCACCACACCGTCTTTTACTTTAACAAACATACCATCACGAAGAATCCCAGCATTATTGATTAAACCATCAATACCATTAAAGTCGTCATTTATCTGTTGGAAAGTATTTTCGACTTGTGTCTCATCACAAACATTAGCGAGATAGTATTTAGCACTAACACCATTTTGCTCAATAAGCTTTGCTGTTTCTTGCAATAACTCTTCATTTAAATCAATTAAAGCGATATTAGCGCCACTTTCGGCAAAACTAATCGCCATTGTGCGGCCTAAACCTTGACCACCGCCAGTAATAACAATGGTCTTATTTTCTAAATTCATATATTTCTCGGTATTTATTTTAGCTGAAAATTATTTATCTGCATGATTAAATAAGTTAAAGATGCTGGAAAAATCTTTACTGCCATTGCCTGATGCCGCATGCATTGCATATAAGCTACGTGCTAATGCCCCCATAGGTGTTGATGATTGGCTGCCAACTGCCGTATCCATAGCTAAGCCTAAGTCTTTCGACATTAAGTCAACCATAAAGCCGCCTTGATAATCATTTGATGAAGGCACATTTTCCATCACATCTGGACAAGGGTTATAAACATCTAATGTCCAATTACTACCTGAACTTTTACTCATGATGTTAGATAACACTCTAGCATCTAAACCATTTGCTAAACCAAGTTGCAAGGCTTCACTAGTGCCAACCATCAATACAGACAACAACATGTTATTGCAGACTTTAGCTATTTGCCCTGCGCCATGAGCACCGGCATGGAAAATATTTTTACCCATAGCATCTAAAATAGGTTCAACTTGTTTAAATTCATTATCGCTGCCACCCACCATAAAACTTAATGTACCCGCAACAGCACCGCCAACACCTCCAGAAACGGGTGCATCAACAAAGTTAATACCTCGCTGTGCTAATGCTGTTGCTACTTTACGGGATGTTGTCGCATCAATAGTTGAAGAGTCAATCACTACGCTGCCTTGAGCAATATGATTAATCAACCCCGTTTCAGGTGATAAATACACAGCATCGACATGCTTTCCTGCTGGTAACATAGAAATAATAAATTGCGCATCCTTAACACAATTTATGGCACTTGCTTTAGTACTAGCACCTTGTTCGACAACTTGAGCAACCGCAGATTCGGATAAATCGAAAACACAAACTTGATGCCCTGCTTTAACTAAATTAATGGCCATTGGACCACCCATATTACCTAAACCAATAAATGCGATATTTGCCATTGTTCTTTCCTCATGATTTTTAAAGAATAATTCTTTCAAAAGTGTGAATTAAATTTTATTTTCCTGTTGTTTATGTCAATCAGCTAACCTTCTAAATTGGCTAATGGATGTTGCTCTTTTGACCATTTTGATTCAAAGAACCAGTCAACTACCTTTTTATCAACCGCATCTATAGAGTCAAAGTGCCACTTGGGCGAATTATCCTTGTCAATTAAGAGCGCCCTCACCCCCTCAACAAATTCTCCAAATTGCCCGGCTTTAACCGAGAGGTTTAATTCCATACGAAAGCAATCAGCCAACGATAATGATTCACCCATTTGTAATTGCTGATAGGTTAGAGAAGCACTTAGCGCGCTACCGTGTTTAAGAGACTTTTGTGCTCGAGTAAACCATTTGTCTTCACATTCTGCAGATAAAATATTGTTAACAATATCGTTAAGGTTATCGAAACCTGTTACTTGCTCAATTAATGCTTTATGTTCAACTAGTTTAGTCTCAGGCAAAAGACTGATTGAATCTTGCTCTACAGACATTAACAGCTTTGACAAACTTTCATGATTGAGTTCACTTGATTCTTGCCAATCTAACTGAGTTAATTGTGTTACAAAGGCTCCTTTATGGTCATTAACCACAAAATAATCGGCTAAGTGGCAGTATTTAGCATCGGTTGCATTAATAGAAGCTCCTGTGATACCTAAAAACAAACCACAGTTATCTGGCATGCGATTTAAAAAGTAGCTACCGCCGACATCAGGATAAAGACCAATGCTAATTTCAGGCATCGCAATGCGTGAGTTTTCAGTGACGACGCGATAACTACCGCCAACCATCATGCCAAGGCCGCCGCCCATCACAATACCATTACCCCAAACAATAAAAGGTTTGCTGAAAGTATGGATGAGGTAATCAAGCTGATACTCTTTGGTAAAGTATTCCTCAAGGCCAGGTGAGAACTGACCTTTATGTGCTTTCATTTCATTGTACATGTGCACGATATCACCACCCGCACAAAAAGCTTTCTCACCTTCACCTTGTAATAAAACAGCAGCGATATCATCTTGTGTTTGCCACTCTTTTAATTTTGGATAAAGTAAGTCAATCATTTCACCGCTCAAAGCGTTTAATGATCGAGGAGAGTTTAAGGTGGCAACAGCAATTTTTTTACCATTATCACAATTGAGTTCTTGAAAGGTTACTACTTGAGTCATATAAAAATCCTATATATCTATCGGCATTAGCTTTGCCGATATTGGTTTAGCCACTCTTTATTTAACTAAAGTGAGCTATGCTTATCTCAACGGGCTTGGGCATCTTTTTTTGATCAAAAGAGTCAAATTAGCCAACATATCAATTACGAGAAACAACATACACTTACAGTAACTTACCTGCACCTTCCGTTAATAAACGACGAGCAATAATGACCCGCATAATTTCATTAGTGCCCTCAAGAATTTGATGAACGCGTACATCTCTAAAATGACGTTCTAATGGATATTCTTTAATGTAACCGTAACCACCATGAATTTGCAGTGCCGCATCGCAAACTTGAAAACCAATATCAGTAGCAAAACGCTTTGCCATCGCGCAATAAGCGGTTTTTTCGGGATCATTTTGATCTAATTTATAGGCTGCTAGGCGAACTAACTGACGGGCAGCAACTAATTCAGTTGCCATATCAGCTAATTTAAATTGCAATCCTTGAAAAGCAGCGATGGGCTTGCCAAACTGTTCACGCTCCTGCATATATTCCGTAGCACTGTTTAGTGCTTGCTGCGCGGTACCAATTGAACAAGTGGCAATATTAATACGGCCACCATCAAGCCCTTTCATTGCCATGGTAAAGCCTTCGCCTTCATTGCCTAATAAATTGTCAACCGGTACTTTAACGTTATCAAAAGTAATTTGCCTAGTTGGTTGCGCATTCCAACCTAGCTTATCTTCTGCTTTACCATAAATAATACCGTCTAAATCAGCGGGGACAGCAAGGGCTGAAATACCTTTGGCGCCATCTGCTCCTGTACGCACCATTACTACTAAGATATCAGTAGAGCCAGCACCTGAAATAAAAACTTTTGAGCCATTAACAATATAGTGATCACCGTCTTTTTTTGCTGATGTTGTTAATGATGCAGCATCAGAGCCAGCGCCTGGCTCTGTTAAACAGTATGAAGCGAGCTTTTCACCCGTAACTAATGAGGGGCACCAAGCATCTTTCACTGAGTCTTTACCCCAAGTTGCTATCATCCAAGTGGCCATATTATGAATAGTCATCATGGCAGTGGTTGCAGTACACCCCATTGCCAATTGCTCAAAAATAATTGAAGAGTCTAAACGACTTAAATTTAAACCGCCCGCGTCTTCAGGTGTATATAAAGAACAAAAACCTAATTCACCTGCTTTAGCAATCACCTCTTTAGGAAAAATATGTTCTTGATCCCACTTTGCTGCATTAGGTAATAACTCACTGTCGCTAAATTGCTTAGCAGTATCAGCAAACATTTGCTGATCTTCGGTTAAATCAAAATTCACATTAAATCCCTAAATATCTAAGTTAACTAAGCAGCACTAGTCAATAGACTAATATCTATAACTAGCGCTGATAAAATACAAGCATTGAATATATATCTGTAATTTACTCAAGCAAATTAATAGTACATGAGCTAATTAAAGCAAATAAATCCTTAAAAATACATTGATTAACTTGCCACCTTAATGGATTATATTGCTATATCCTTAAGAGATTTTCAAATGAGTACCGCATCCAATTGGCCACTACCAAAAAACAGTATTAGATACCTAATCCCCAAACCTTTAATTGATCAATTAGCACTCAATATATTAAGCCGTGGTCTTTACCCCTCATCGTTTGGAAAATATGTATCGGCAAATAATCATTACACTAAAAGGCACAACCATACTGATAATTTAGTTATTTTTTGTTTTGATGGCGTTGGAGAATTTAGTACCTCTAAATGCCAAGGTACGATAAATACAGGTGATGTGCTTTTTTTACCTAAAGGAACAGAACACCAATATAAGTCGAGCAGCAAAGAGCCTTGGTCAATTTATTGGGTTCATATTGAGGGACATTTATTTGAGCAATTCATGGATTTTATTGGTGTAAATAGCGCTAATTTAATTTTAAATATCTCTAATCAAATAGCTTTTATTAATGAATTTGAACAACTACTTGCCACAAGAAATAAAAGCTATCAATTAAGCTCCTTTATACTTGCTGCAAATATTATCAAAAAAATGTTTGCGCTATTCACCGTTAATAGTCCGGTGAAACTAGAACAGTTAAAGCAAGACTTTAACTTGTCTAAAGTGACGGGTTTTATGGAAGAAAATATTAGTCAAAAAATAAACTTACAACAAATAGCTGACTCGTTAAAGTTGTCAAAATTTTATTTTTCCAAGCAATTTTTACAGCATACTGGTGTTAGCCCTATACGATATTTTTTAGAATTAAAAATAAAACATGCTTGTAAATTACTTGATGAGTCGAACATTTCAGTTAAAGATGTTGCTTTAAAAATTGGTTACGACGATCCTTACTATTTTTCACGACTTTTTAAAAAAATAATGGGATTGTCGCCCACTCAATATCGACAATCCCAACATGGCTATTAAAAGGAATATTTGATTAATAACAAAACAAACCCCTTTAGAGTATATTGGCTAAAATAACTCAAGCGCAATTGCCGTTGCTTCACCGCCGCCAATACATAAAGAAGCAACACCTTTTGATAAACCTTGGTTTTTTAAAGCATGAATCAGCGTTACCATAATACGTGCGCCACTAGCACCCAATGGATGACCTAAAGCACAAGCGCCACCATGAATATTCACTTTATTAATATCTAAATTTAGACGCTTAACTGCCAACATAGTGACCATAGCAAACGCTTCATTAATTTCAAATAAATCAACATCCTCTACAGCCCAACCCGCTTTATCTAATAATTTATTCATAGCCCCCACTGGTGCTACTGTAAATTCGGCTGGCTTTTGTGCGTGAGTGGCATGAGCAACAACTTTACACAAAGGTGTTAAACCACGTGCTTGCGCGGTTGATAGCTTCATCATCACTAACGCGGCGCCGCCATCAGAAATAGAACTGGAGTTAGCGGCAGTAATAGTACCGTCTTTTTTAAAAGCCGCACGTAATGATGGGATTTTATCAGGGCGAGCATTGCCTGGTTGTTCATCAGTATCAATAACAGTTTCGGTGCGTCTGCTTGTCACCGTAACAGGGGTAATCTCATTTTTAAAAGCACCTGACTCAATGGCAGCATTAGCTCGAGATAAAGAGCGAATAGCAAATTCATCCATATTTTCACGACTAAAACCAGCTTCATCCGCTGTTTCTTGAGCAAAGCAACCCATAGAAATACCATCATAAGCATTTTCTAAACCATCAAGCATCATGTGATCAAGCACTTGACCATGTCCCATACGCATACCTGCTCTTGCTTTTGGTAAAATATAGGGCGCATTACTCATACTTTCCATTCCCCCTGCAACAGCAATTTCGATTGAGCCTGCAAGTAAGGCATCATGCGCTTGCATTGCTGCTTTCATGCCTGAACCACAAACTTTATTGATAGTGGTACAAACCGTTGATAGTGATAAATCTGCAGCAATGGCTGCTTGTCTAGCCGGTGCTTGCTTTAAACCTGCCGGCAAAACACAACCCATGATAACTTCATCAATTTGATCACTGCTTAATCCAGCTTGAGCTACAACAGCTTTTATCGCGGTTGCCCCCAAATCAGGCGCGGTAACATTAGCAAAACAACCACTAAAGCCACCCATCGGGGTTCTTAATGCTGAGACAATTACAATAGGATCACTAGTTGACATGAACTTCTCCAAAATAAAGGGATAATAAAATTTTCGGTTAATATTAAGCAAATAGCCTAACTCAATATTATGCTTACGCCAACGTAAACTTAGTACTAGCCTATAATCTTCTTTATCTTGTCATAATAACTTAATTACGTATGGACAATCACCAATGATTGAAATAATAAAAAACGCATTGGTAAAATATCAACTAAGCTTGTTGACAAACTCTCTCAAAATATCCACATCAACCAGCTTTACGTTTACGTAAACTTCCTGTAGAGTTAATTTAATGATTATCACTACTTTTAAACAAGCTGACACAAAAAAATGAACACGACAAAGCAAGTAATCCAAGCCAACTACTCAATTGGTGACTTATCAAAAGAGTTTGATATCACCACCCGTAGCATTCGATTTTATGAAGATCAAGGTTTACTTATGCCAACACGTAAAGGCCAAACTCGTATTTACAATCAGGGAGACAAAGTTAGGCTAAAACTAATATTACGCGGTAAACGTTTAGGCTTTTCATTAGCAGAAACTGGTCGCTTATTTGAACTTTACGATGCTGATAAGTCGAGTGCTAAACAGTTGTCAAACATGATGGGCTTAATTGCTCAGAAAAAAAATGAATTGAAACAGCAGCTTGATGATATCAATGCGGTATTAATCGAACTTAATGATTTAGAAGATAATTGCCAAAATATACTGACGCAACTTACTAAATAAAAGCACTTAAATAGCACTAACTATAAAGACAATAATTAGTGTTAAACAGATTCAAACATAAGGAAAAACCATGATTTCTTCATTTAGCTCACTTAATTTTAATCTAGGCGAAACTGTCGATATGATCCGCAATCAAGTAAATGCCTTCGCTCGTGATGAAATAGCACCACGTGCAGAGCAAATCGATATCGACAATGAATTTCCTAGCGATTTATGGCGCAAATTTGGCGACATGGGTTTGTTAGGTCTAACGGTTGAAGAGGAATACGGCGGCTCAGGTTTGGGTTACCTTGAACATATAGTTGCCATGCAAGAAATTTCTCGAGCCTCTGCATCTGTAGGCTTGAGTTATGGCGCTATGTCTAACTTATGTTTAAACCAACTACGCAAAAATGGCTCACATGAGCAAAAACTAAAATATCTTCCTAAACTTTGTACCGGCGAGCATGTTGGTGCATTAGCAATGAGTGAACCAAACGCAGGTAGTGATGTAGTTAGCATGAAACTCTCAGCTAGGAAAGTTACCGATAAAAATGGTGATAAATACATTCTTAACGGTAATAAAATGTGGATCACCAACGGTCCTGATGCCGATGTTTACGTGATTTACGCTAAAACCGATACTAGTGCTGGCTCAAAAGGCATTACCGCTTTTATTGTTGAACGTGACTATCCGGGTTTTTCTCGCCATCAAAAACTAGACAAGCTTGGCATGCGTGGTTCCAACACTTGTGAATTAGTCTTTCAAGATTGTGAAGTGCCTGCGGAAAACATTTTAGGCCAAGAAGGCAAAGGCGTTCGTGTATTAATGTCGGGGTTAGATTATGAGCGCGTGGTTTTATCTGGTGGCTCATTAGGCATTATGGATGCATGTATGGATTTAGTCGTTCCCTATATTCACGACAGAAAACAATTTGGTCAATCAATTGGAGAATTTCAATTAGTGCAAGGTAAAGTAGCCGATATGTACACACAAATGAATGCTGCTAAATCTTACGCTTACATGGTAGCAGCAGCGTGTGACCGAGGTGAAACAACCCGTAAAGACTCGGCTGCCGTGATTCTTTACGCAGCTGAATTAGCAACAAAAATGGCACTTGATACTATTCAATTACTTGGCGGTAATGGTTATATCAATGAATTTCCAGCTGGGCGTTTACTGCGTGACGCTAAATTATATGAAATTGGTGCTGGTACTTCAGAAATTCGTCGCATGCTGATAGGGCGTGAATTGTTCAACGAATCTAAATAACTATTCATCTTGTCGCTGTAAAGCCCAATTAATTCATCAAAAGTACTCATTGATAGTCATCAACTCCGTGCTTTTTTCTTTTAATTGAACTGTACAGCTTAAAGCTGAACCGCTATTACAATAAAGATATGAAAGGTTTTTATCGTGGCAAAATTAGTATCAAAAATAAACACTCGCAGTCAGGATTTCTTAGACAATGCTGCGCACATGCAAACTCAAATTGACGATCTGCGCGCCAAGCTTGGTAAGATAAAACTTGGCGGTGGTGAACGTTCCCGCGATCGTCACCTTAGCCGTGGTAAATTATTACCTCGAGATAGAGTTAACGCTTTACTTGATGATGGTTCTGCATTTTTAGAGTTTTCACAACTAGCCGCTTACAAAGTCTACGAAGATAACGTTCCTAGCGCTGGTATTATTACCGGCCTTGGCCGCATTAGCGGTCAAGAATGTGTCATTGTTGCTAATGACGCGACAGTAAAAGGTGGTACTTATTATCCACTTACCGTGAAAAAACATCTTAGAGCGCAAGCTATTGCCCAAGAGAATAACTTGCCTTGTATTTATTTAGTCGACTCAGGTGGCGCCAACTTACCTAATCAAGACGAGGTATTTCCTGATAAAGAACACTTTGGCCGTATTTTCTTTAACCAAGCCAATATGTCAGCCAATAACATTCCACAAATTGCGGTAGTTATGGGTTCATGTACCGCAGGTGGTGCTTACGTACCAGCCATGGCAGATGAGTCTATTATTGTTAAAGAGCAAGGTACTATTTTTTTAGCGGGGCCTCCTTTAGTAAAGGCAGCAACTGGAGAAATAGTCAGCGCAGAAGATTTAGGCGGTGCCGATGTACATTGCCGCACTTCTGGTGTTACCGATCATTATGCACAAAATGATCATCATGCCCTTGAAATCGCCCGCTCTGCCATTAAAAATTTAAATAGGGTAAAACCTGTCACAATTAACTTTCAACAAGTTACTGAGCCAAAATATTCAAGCGAAGACCTTTACGGCATTATCCCCAAAGATACTCGTCAACCTTATGATGTTCGCGAAGTTATTGCTCGCCTTGTTGATGGTAGTGAATTTGACGAATTCAAAGCCCTTTATGGTAATACCTTAGTTTGCGGTTTTGCGCACATCTTCGGCTATCCTATCGGTATTGTCGCCAATAACGGGGTACTGTTTGGCGAATCTGCAGAAAAAGGTGCGCACTTTATTCAATTATGCGCACAACGAAAAATTCCATTAGTGTTTTTGCAAAATATCACTGGTTTTATGGTCGGCAAGCAGTATGAGTCTGGCGGTATCGCCAAACATGGCGCCAAAATGGTGACCGCAGTGGCTACCGCGCAAGTGCCAAAATTTACCATTTTAATAGGTGGTAGCTTTGGCGCAGGTAATTATGGCATGTGTGGCCGCGCCTACGATCCGCGCTTCTTATTTATGTGGCCAAACGCACGTATTTCGGTAATGGGTGGCGAGCAAGCGGCAGGCGTTATGGCGCAAGTAACTCGCGATAAAAAAGAGAAATTGGGTGAAAGTTGGAGTGAAGTCGAGGAACAAAGCTTTAAGCAACCAATAATCGAAAACTACGAGTATCAAGGTCATCCTTATTACGCTTCAGCGCGTTTATGGGACGATGGCATTATCGACCCTGCCGACACACGGCAAGTATTAGGATTAGCGATTTCAGCGTCATTAAACAAACCGATTAAAAAGACTAAGTTTGGCGTCTTTCGTATGTAAGGGCGTATGCAAACAACGAATTTAAGATCGTATAGACATGAATATAGGTAAAGAATATGAACACTAATACTAAAAAAGTTTTGTTTGAAGTCAATGAGCATGGTATTGCTACCGTTACTTTAAACAATCCTGACAAGCATAATGCTTTTGATGATGACATCATTAAACAACTGACGGCTATTTTTAATGACATTAGCCAGCGTGATAACGTCAGCATTATGGTACTTGCTTCAAACGGTAAAATTTTTAGTGCTGGTGCTGATTTAAATTGGATGAAACGCATGGCTGGTTACTCTTATGAAGATAATTTAAAAGACGCCAACGCCTTAGCACAAATGTTAAAATCCTTAAATTTTTTACCACAAACCACTATTGCTAAAATCCAAGGTGCGGCTTTTGGTGGCGCAGTCGGTTTAGCTAGCTGTTGCGACATTGTTATCGCTAGCACTCAAGCAAGCTTTTGTTTAAGTGAAGTAAAATTAGGTCTTATTCCTGCCACGATCAGCCCTTATGTGATTGAGGCCATCGGTCTAAAAGCGAGTCGTCGCTATTTTCAAACGGCTGAGCGTTTCTTTGCCGATAAAGCACAACAGCTAGGTTTGATCGATGAGGTTGTTGAACCTGAAAACTTAACCCGTGAAGTTAACGCTATGATAGCTAAATTGTTAGCCAATGGTAGCCAAGCAAGACGACAAGCCAAAAAACTTAGCCAATATGTTGCTTTTAAAACCATTGATGAAAATCTATTAGCCGATACTAGTAAACGTATTGCGGCTATTCGAGTATCAGATGAAGGCCAAGAAGGTTTAAGTGCTTTTTTTGAAAAACGTGTCCCAAATTGGATTGTAGGAGGGGATTAATCCCCGAGCTATTTTAGCAACCTTCGCGGTTAAAACCGCTCCTACACTAAGAAGCATAAGGAAAAAAAATGTTCAATAAAATATTAATTGCCAACCGTGGTGAAATCGCCTGCCGTATCATAAAAACCGCGAAAAAGATGGGCGTACTAACCGTCGCCGTTTATTCTGATGCCGATAAAGACTCCTTGCATGTACATATCGCAGATGAAGCTATTTATATCGGGCCTTCGCCTTCTCGTGAAAGTTACCTTTTAGGCGATAACGTTATTGCCGCCGCCATAAAAACTGGCGCGCAGGCCATTCACCCTGGCTATGGTTTCTTATCTGAAAATGCCGACTTTTGCCGCGCTTGTTCTGCAAAAAATATTACTTTTATTGGCCCGCCCGTTGGCGCAATAGAAGCTATGGGCTCAAAGTCTGCCGCTAAAAACATTATGGCAAAAGCCAATGTCCCCTTAGTGCCAGGCTACCATGGTGACGACCAATCAAGCGCAATTTTAAAGCAAGCCGCTGATGACATGGGTTATCCAGTGTTATTAAAAGCAACGGCAGGTGGTGGCGGTAAAGGCATGCGCCAAGTATGGAGCGAGCAAGAATTTGCAGAAGGTTTAGCAGCTGCAAAACGTGAGGCTATGTCATCTTTTGGTGATGACACCATGCTAGTAGAAAAATACTTAACCCAACCCCGCCATGTTGAAATTCAAGTATTTTGTGATAACCATAAAAATGCGGTTTACTTGTTTGAGCGAGACTGCTCAGTGCAACGTCGTCATCAAAAAGTTATCGAAGAAGCTCCCGCCTTTGGCATGAATGAAGAGCTACGTGCAGAAATGGGCGAATCAGCAATAAAATCAGCGCAAGCAATTGGTTATCAAGGTGCTGGCACGGTAGAGTTTTTGCTCGATGTTGACGGCTCTTTCTATTTTATGGAAATGAACACTCGCCTTCAGGTTGAACATCCGGTGACTGAAATGATCAGTGGTCAAGACTTAGTTGAATGGCAATTACGTGTCGCCGCAGGTGAAATCTTACCTAAAACGCAACAGCAACTGGTACTCAATGGCCACGCTTTTGAAGCGCGCATTTATGCAGAAGACGCTAATAATGACTTTTTACCCGCCACGGGTAAATTAAGTTTATTACAAACGCCCATTGAAAGTGAACATGTACGAATAGATACGGGTGTACGCCAAGGTGATGAAGTCAGTGTTTATTACGATCCCATGATAGCGAAATTAATTGTTTGGGATGAAAATCGTGATAAAGCGTTAAAGCGTTTAAGTAAAGCATTGAGCGAATATCGCATTAATGGCGTAACCACTAATATTGATTTTCTCTATAATTTGGCCACATCAAAACCTTTTATTGAAGAAGATATTGATACTGGCTTTATTGAAAAAAATCATGATCTTATTTTTCATGATAACGCACAAGAGCTACTCAACGAATTACCTATCGCGGCTTTATACCTTTTATTATCAATTAAAGAAAAAGCTCTGCAAAATGCTCAGCAAAGTAATGACCCCCATTCACCTTGGCACAATACTAATGCTTGGCGATTAAATGAAGCACATGCTCATAGCCTAGTACTCGCCCATAATGATACTGAGTATACGGTCGAGGTTGAGCAACTATGCCAAAGTAAAGGTCAAGGAAGCGATGCTCATTATTTAATTAATATTGATGGTAAACAGTTTGATTGCCAAGGCACATTGACCTCGACCTCAAGCCAAAATGACGGCATGATTGTTAATATAAATGGTCATCGAAGCCAAACAACAATCAGCTTTGACGACGAAAACATCAGCTTATATCGCGCTAATGGCGTCTTTAATTTTACCCATATTTTGCCTGATTATGGTCAATTAGATAATGATGACAGCCATGGCGGTTTAACTGCTCCAATGAATGGCACTATGGTTAGTGTCTTAGTGAAAGCGGGTCAGCAAGTTAGTAAAGATCAACCACTGGTCATTATGGAAGCAATGAAAATGGAACATACTATTAAAGCCCCTAATGATGGCACCATTGATGAAGTATTCTTCCAAGCGGGTGACATGGTTGACGGCGGCAGTGAGCTATTATCCTTTACCGAGCTAACAAAGGAGTAAAACAGTGAGTATCTTTCCCCTATCAATTCCCGCGCAAGTGAAAATAGTTGAAGTGGGCCCAAGAGACGGCCTGCAAAACGAAGCGACTCCCGTTAATGCTAATGACAAAATAGCCTTAATAGAAAAACTAACTGATGCTGGTATTAAATATATTGAAAGTGGCAGTTTTGTTTCCCCTAAATGGGTGCCACAAATGGCAACCTCAACAGAAGTATTTGAAAAGCTTAATCGCGTTAAAGAGGTGACTTATGCAGCGTTAACCCCAAACATGCGCGGTTTTGAAGCGGCTATGGCGGTTAATGCCAATGAAGTAGCCATTTTTGGTGCCGCCTCTGAAAGTTTTAGCCAAAAAAATATTAACTGCTCAATTGAAGAAAGCCTTGCACGTTTTACTCCGATTATAACCGCAGCTAAAAACGCCAATGTTAAAGTGCGCGGTTATGTTTCTTGTGTTTTAGGTTGTCCTTATGAAGGTGATATTCCCCCTGAGCAAGTAGCCAAGGTTGCGATGAAATTATACCAAATGGGCTGCTATGAAATATCGTTAGGCGACACCATAGGTGTCGGCACTCCTGCTAACGTAACTAAAATGATACAAGCCGTTAGCACCCATGTACCAATGGATAAACTAGCCGTACACTTTCATGATACTTATGGGCAAGCGTTAACTAACATTTACGCTGCGCTACAAATGGGTATAACAACAGTCGACTCTGCTATTGCAGGTTTAGGTGGCTGTCCTTATGCTCAAGGTGCATCAGGTAATGTTGCCACTGAAGATGTGGTATATATGCTTAATGGTTTAGGCATTAAAACATCAATAAACTTTAATCAACTGCTTGAAGCAGGTTGGTTTATCAGTGAAAAATTAGGCAAGGCTCCTATTTCAAAAGTATCAAATGCATACCTTGCAAAAAAACTAGCAGATAAAAATTCGTAACAATACACATTGCACATAATACATTGTGCATAATAGAAAGAATAAACATTTAGGAGAATATAATGGCAGGATTTGACAAAGTAGTCACAAGCTATGAAGAAGCCATGGCTGGACTAACAGACAATATGACCGTTATCGCAGGTGGCTTTGGCCTTTGCGGTATTCCCGAAAACTTAATCAGTGAAATAAAACGCAAAGGCACTAAAGGCTTAACTTTAGTGTCAAATAACTGTGGTGTTGATGACTTTGGTTTAGGTATTTTATTGCCCGATCGCCAAATCAAGAAAATAATTGCCTCTTACGTGGGTGAAAACGCTGAATTTGAACGGCAAATGATGGCTGGTGAGCTTGATGTTGAGTTAACACCACAAGGTACTTTAGCAGAAAAAATGCGTGCTGGTGGTGCCGGTATTCCCGCCTTTTTTACCGCCACAGGTTATGGTACGCCCGTGGCAACAGGCAAAGAAGAACGTCAGTTTAAAGGGCGTGATTATATTCTAGAAGAATCAATAGTAGGTGATTTTGCTATCGTTAAAGCATGGAAAGCCGATAGGTACGGTAATTTAGTCTTTAGAAAAACCGCCCGTAACTTTAACCCCTTGGCAGCGACCGCAGGAAAAATAACCGTGGTTGAAGTAGAAGAAATTGTTGAACCGGGAGAGTTAGACCCTGATCACATTCACACCGCAGGTATTTATGTTGACCGCTTAATTCAAGGCACTTTTGAGAAGCGTATTGAGCAACGCACCGTTCGCCCATCTTCAGCGCAAGGAAAAAAATAATGGCTTTATCAAGAGAGCAAATAGCGCAACGTGTTGCTCAAGAACTACAAGACGGTTATTACGTTAATTTGGGTATTGGTATTCCAACACTTGTCGCGAACTATGTGCCTGATGATATGGAAGTGATGTTGCAATCAGAGAATGGCTTATTAGGCATGGGACAATTCCCAACCGAAGAAGATATTGATGCCGACCTAATCAATGCGGGTAAACAAACAGTGACGATGGCAACAGGGGCGTCTATTTTTGATTCTGCTGAATCGTTTGCCATGATTCGTGGCGGCCATGTCGATTTAACCGTGCTAGGCGCTTTTGAAGTCGATGTTAATGGTAATATTGCCTCTTATATGATCCCAGGAAAATTAATTAAAGGCATGGGCGGTGCTATGGATTTAGTTGCTGGCGCGGATAATATTATAGTGACTATGACTCACGCCTCAAAACACGGGGTATCAAAGTTATTAAGTCATTGTACCTTGCCATTAACAGGTAAAGGCTGCATTAAAAAAGTATTAACTGATTTAGCTTTCATTGAAATAAGAGGAGGTAAGTTTCATTTATTAGAACGCGCACCGGGTGTTTCCGTTGAAGAAATAGTTACGTTAACTGCAGGTGAATTAGTGGTTACTGGTGATATTCCTGAGATGATACTGTAACAAAAAAGCACTATTCCATTACAAGCAAACAACATATAAAACAAACACTTATCAATATCACTTGCAACCTTGACTGCAGCTTCGTACTACTTTAGTTGCAATTCAGGAGATATTTAGCGATACTTAATATTGACAAAGAAAAGGCAAAATACGCGAAAACGTATTACGCAAAACCACCGGCCTACGGGATTTTATAATATTATTTATAGTATTATAAGGTCTACGGCAGCGGAGTCACCTCGTTTAATAGGTACATCCCGTGGTTTTTTCTTTTAATAATCCATTTATATAAAAGGTTACTAAAATGAAAAAATTATTAATAGCTTCTACTATCACTGTTTTAACATTAACGTCTGTTGTATCGACGCCTCAGGCACAAGCTGCGAACATTGCGCAAAGTATATGTGAGTATGTGGCTGCCGATGACAAGAAACGCATGCGTTCTTTTTTAAAGACGAATAAATTAAAAATTCGTCGTATCTTCAACGGTATTCAGTGTAATGGTAAAAACTTATTAGAGTTTGCATCGACAAGCGGATCGGTAAAAACAGGTTCTTTGATGATTTCAAAATTACCAAAGAAAGTTGTTTCTGCTAATTTAGCTGTATTGCAAACTGGATCGCAACCATTGATTGATGCTGCAAACGCTCGCGTTAGTAGCTAATAAATTATCAGCGTTTAGGCATATAGCTTAATATCATTTTTATAAATGGTGATAAGTAGATAAATTTTCGTTAATAATTCTATGTCATTTTAAAAGCCAGCTTTATAGCTGGCTTTTTTTTAACTATTTTTCCATGAAACTAGCGATTAGCGCTGTAATCTCATACACTTAAATTACTTAAAACAATAAAATTAATTTAATAACAATAAGCTATGACCAGCAAACGAAACTATGTAGGAAGCCAAAATGCTCTAGTACTCACGGGTGGTGGTGCACGTGCTGCTTATCAAGTAGGTGTTCTTTCTGCTATCACTAAATTTGTTCCTCGCAACCATGGTATTCCCTTCCCTATCCTCTGTGGTACCTCTGCGGGCGCCATTAATAGTACCGCGCTAGGTTGTTATGCATCATGCTTTCATTTAGGGGTAAAAAAATTAGAGTGGGTTTGGAAAAACCTTGATACCTCAAAAATATATCACAGTAATGTTCAAGGCGTTTTCGGTCACATAAGCAGAGGTATGCTCGCAAGCTTTCAAGCTGATTATGCTAATAAGTTACCACGTAGTTTACTTAATAATGCTCCTCTTAGAGGCTTATTGAATCAAGTAATGGACTTTAAGCGCATTGACCACAATATTTTACGCGGTTATCTATCAGCAGTTTCAGTTACCGCTTCAAGCTATAGTACTGGCGATTCCATTAGTTTTTACCAGTCAAGTGATGATATTTTACCTTGGCAACGAGCTAAGCGCTCAGGCCAGTCTAGCCAACTAAATAGTGAACATTTAATGGCTTCAGCGGCTATTCCAATGGTTTTTCCTTCGATAAAAATTAAAAACCAACACTTTGGTGATGGTTCAGTACATCAATTATCTCCCCTTAGCCCAGCCATTCACTTAGGGGCAAAACGCATTTTTGTTATTGGTGTCGATCAACCTAAAGAGCCGTTACACGCCAGTGAGAATAATCCTCACCCACCAACGACCGCGACCATTGCCGGGCATTTACTTGATTCTATTTTTGCTGACACCATGAATAGCGATCTTGAAAGAATGTCTCGCATTAACAGTACATTAGATCTGATCCCTGCCAAGAAAAAAGAAAAAGTTGAGGGTTTACAACATATAGACAGTTTTGTTATTAATCCTAGTCATGATTTTAATGCCATCGCCGTAAATTACTATGATGAACTGCCTTTACCTGTACGTTTGCTTTTACGCAGTATGGGTATTAACAATGACGCTGAGTCGAGTATTATTAGCTATTTATTGTTCGACAAAAACTTTTGCAGTGAGTTAATCAAGCTAGGATTCGAAGATGCGATGGAAAAAGAAAACCAAATTAAACATTTTCTTAACCTATACCAAGTAAAATAATTACTTGCTCACATTACACAAGTGGGTTTGCATCGCGATATTAATAACAAACTCAAGTGATAGTAACTTGAGTTAACGATAGGCAACTGCTCTTTGCATAATGCGTTATGTTCCTTCTTGAACAAAGCGTTCCGCCCTTTCAACACGTCTTGGTTTGCCACGTACTATTAAGGTATCTTGTGCTTGTAAAATAGTTTCGTCATCAGGAGCTTCTGTTTCAAGCTCTCCTCGCCTTAAAGCAATAATATGAACGCGTCGATTTTGTAAATGAAGAGACGCTAAGGTTTTACCACAACCAAAAGAGTCTTCGTTAATTAAAATAGCATGGGCAAACTCAATGCGATCAATTGCCGCTGGGCTCATATCGGTATGCTCTCCCTGAAAGAATCCATGCAAGTGATTATAATGATTTTTTCGCTCTTTTTGCACACGGCGCATAATGCGAGAAAATGGCACCCCAGTAAGCGATAACACTTGAGAAACTAGCATTAAACTGCCTTCTAAGCTTTCTGGCACCACTTCATTAGCGCCAGCATCGTATAACATCTCAAGATGATCATCATTGCGTGTTCTCACTAAAATAGGCACGCTTGGTGATATCGAGCGCACTTTTTGAACCACTTCAAGCGATTGCTTGTCTTCACCAAAAGCAATAACGACAAGTTTAGCTGTAGACAGATGCGCTGCCGTTAACAATTCTGTTTGTCTTGACGAGCCAAAAAGTACGTTCTCTCCTGCCTCTCGTGCTGTTCTTGTGCGTAGAGGGTCAATATCTATCGCAACAAAATCTATCGACTCTTGTTTTAAAAAGCGGCTAACTGTTTGTCCTATACGGCCAAAACCACAAATAATAACGTGATTTTCTAAGTTTTCATTTTCAGGTAATTGCTCTAAATCATGACTTTGAGGGGATTTTTCTTGGCTTAAAAAAATTGACCATGAACGGGCATGATCTATCATGTATGGCGTTATAGCCATACTGACAACACCAACACCCAGTAACATTGACGAAACATCACTGGGTAAAAGTTCTACTTTATCTGCCAATGCAATCAACACAAAACCAAACTCCCCCATTTGTGCTAGCATCAAACCCGATGCCCAAGCATCTTTACTCGACTCTCCTGCTCTAACGGCTAATATTTTAATAACCATAAGTTTCACAAACATAAAACTGAACATAATGGCGAGCAAGCTAAAAGGCGATGATAATAAAACGGCAATATCTAACTTCATGCCTACCGTGATAAAAAACAAGCCTAATAAAATATCTCTATAAGGGCGAATATCAGCTTCAAGCTGGTGTTTATATTCACTTTCTCCTAGCATCATACCCGCTAAAAAAGCCCCTAATGCCATAGACAAACCAAACCATTGAGTCAGTGCTGATGCTAATAAGGTCACTAACAGAGTCGTTAAAACAAAGAGTTCATCGGTTCTAACTTGGGCAATAATGTTAAATACTTTCGGCAATAACCACTTGCCAATAAACAGCAATAAAGTAACAACAACAACACCTTTAAACATCGCAAGCACTAATGCTAATAGCATAGAGCTTTCACCGTCAGTGGCCAACATAGGTATCACAATTAATAGTGGTACTACGGCCACATCTTGAAACAGCAATATAGCCACTGAAAGCTGCCCTGACTTACGCTTCATCGCGCCACTTTCACTCAATTGCCTAATAACAATCGCGGTAGATGACAAGGCTAAAATACTACCAACAACAAAAGCAGACTCAAAACTTAGACCAAAGAACATGCCGGCAATCAAGAAAATAACTAAAGAAATACCAACCTGTAGGCTACCTACCGCAAGCACTAAATGACGCATAGCCATAAGACGAGGTAAAGAAAACTCTAACCCTAAGGTGAACAGTAAAAAAACAATGCCTAACTCGGCAAAGTGATCATAATCGACTTGCTCTTGCGCGATATTTAAACCGTGCTCACCCACCAACATACCTGCCACTAAATAGGCAAGTATTGCGGGTAGCTTCAAACGCCGAAAAAGCCAAACAACAAAAACAGCGCTTGATAAAATGGCTAATATTTCAAAATGACCGTTCACACACATTCCTTAGTTTGGCTACCTTGGCTCTGGCGGCCTTAATTCTGACTGTATTAATTCTGACTGTATTAATTCTGACTGTAACAGTAACAGCTGACTGGTTGCCATACGGCAAATTATTGCCGCCAAATTAATGACTTTAGAGGCAAATAAAAAAACACATTATATTTAGTAATGATTCTGACAATAATTAAACGAATAATCAAATAGTTAACAAAAACAAATGCAACTAACTAACTACCTTTACACTATATTATATTATGGAACAATATTTGCAATGATATTTGGAGTGATAAAAACCATATCGTAATAAATTACCAACATAGCCAGAAAGCAGCGTTTATACATGCTGCTGGTCAACAACGAAATAGTGAGACACAAGTATGCAAACACTTAATATACTTGATAATCCATCTACGTCATTTAATGTTTTTAATGCCTTTGCAAACGACAGACGTAAGAATAACAATAATAATGCGGATTTATTAGAGCAATTACAAACCACACTTGATTTAGACAAGTTACTTGATATTTTTGCCATGGAAGCCGCTCGTTACGTGAACTTTTCAGGGCTGTATTTTAAAAACCAAAAAGTGAGTAAGGCTTTACTCGGTAGCAAGAAAGCCAAACAAGAACGCCAATTTGAACTAAAACTCAATGATGAGTTTATTGGCACACTAAGTTATGGCATAAATAACCCTATTAGTATCTGTCATTATAAAGAATTAAAGCGCATTCATCAGATCTTACTTTACCCATTAAAAAACACCTTGCAATATCATCAAGCGATGCAGCTTGCCATGCAAGATGGGCTGACAGGTTTAGGTAACCGCCGTTATTTTGATGAACAATTGAAGCGGGCAATGCATAATGCCAATCGTCATCAAGGCCAAGTAGGCTTAGTATTAGGTGATTTAAACAAATTTAAGCCAATTAATGATACCCACGGACATGCCGTTGGCGATCAAGTATTAAAGCAATTTGCTAACGTATTACGTACTTGCATTCGTGACTCAGACAGCGTGTTTCGTTTTGGTGGTGATGAGTTTGCCATTATTGTTGAAAATGCCAGCGAGTATGCTTTAGACATTATTCAAAATAGAATAGATAGTGCCTTGAAAACCAATGCTCTTTTGGCTAAATATCAAGTAACTTGCAGCCTAGGCACAACCTTTATGAATAGAGCTGATAATGAGCATAGCTTATTTGAACGAGCAGATAAGGCGCTTTATCGACAAAAGTTGAATATGTCTAAACGCTTTAGCCTTGTGTAATACCATTACAAAAAAGCTCAGTGACGAAATAAGCTCAGCTATAAAATATAACTAAACTTAAGCTAAAACTGAGCTAAAACAAAAGCTAAAACAAAAAATAAAGAAGAAGCCCTAGCGCTTCTTCTTTATTTTTACATTATATTTTTTATTTGCCGTTGGGGTTTTCTTCGTGTGCTTTTTGGCAATCGTTTGGTTCTTTTCTTGAGTAGCTCGATAACGATTTTTACTCGCGCGTTTTTCACTGGCTTGATTGTACTCAAGTGCTTCATCACGTTTTAATTCATAACCTGGCACAATAATACGCTCAAATTTACGTTCAATAAACTGCTCTATATTATCTAAAAAACGCTCATCTTTTGGACTAACTAACGAAATAGCGGTACCCGATTTACCTGCTCGCCCGGTACGACCGACACGGTGAACATAATCTTCAGCTAAAAACGGTAAATGAAAGTTGACCACATAAGCTAAATCATCAATATCTAAACCGCGCGCGGCAACATCTGTCGCCACTAACACTCTAACTTTGCCTTCGCTAAAATCAGTTAAGGCCTTATTACGGGCACCTTGCGTTTTATCACCATGACAAAGCGCCGCTTTAATACCGTCAAGTTTCAACTCTTTGGCAAGTATATTCGCGCTCTCTTTAGTACCAGCAAAAACCAGTACTTGTTGCCAGTTATTGACACCTATCAGCTCAGATAATAACTCTCGCTTTCTTGCTTCACTAACCCAATATACCGCTTGCTTTACTTTACCTGAGGTAGAATTTTGCTTAGAGACACCGATAGTTTTTGGGGTTTTAAGTAATTGCTTCGCAAGTGATTGTACTTTATTAGAGTATGTTGCTGAAAACATTAATGTTTGATGGTTTTGTTTCATTGCCAGCATAAGTTTTTCAATAGCAGATAAAAAGCCCATATCCAACATGCGGTCGGCTTCATCAAGTACTAAATAACTCACTTGTGCTAAATCAACATTACGTAAGGTTAAATGCTCTAATAAACGCCCAGGCGTCGCAACTAACACATCAACACCTTGCTTTAAGACATTGGTTTGTGATGCCATTTTACCGCCACCATACACCACACCTATTTTTAAGGGTAAAAACTGACTATAAGTTTTCATATTCTCAGCCACTTGTGCGGCTAATTCTCGCGTTGGTGTTAATACCAACGCACGAAGGTTATGACTGTGACTTGCTAGCGGCTCTTGTGAAGCTGATGATGTCTTAGCCAACGCATCTAAAATAGGTAAACTAAAAGCAGCGGTTTTGCCTGTTCCTGTTTGAGCACTGGCTAATAAGTCGACACCGGTGCGAATAACAGGAATAGCTTGTTGTTGAATTGGCGTTAAATTTTTATAACCGCAGGCTTTAACCGCTTTTAATAAATCTGCAGATAAACCAATTGCATCAACACTCATAAATCACCTAAAAAAGAAAACAAAAATAAGGACGCGGATTATATACCTAAACGAATGCAATGTGTTTGTTTTTTACGGTGCTTATAGTAGTTGTTATTAGCACCTTTACAATCGACTAAATTGTTACGCTTAAAGCTTAAATTCCATTGCAAAAATGGAGCAGTGTAATCATAAAACTATACGCATAATGCTATTTCTAAGCTGTCTGTGCGGCAGTGAACACAACCGTCAATTTCTTCCGCATTCATATCCGTTTCTAAGCTGCCTGTGCGGCAGTGAACGAACACTTTGCTAAAATAGGGGTCAATACTTTTTTCTAAGCTGCCTGTGCGGCAGTGAACTGGCCTGTTGTTTGGTCGCGGCTAGCTTTAAATTTCTAAGCTGCCTGTGCGGCAGTGAACTAACAACAGGCTCAATCGGACTTGCTACAGTTTTTCTAAGCTGCCTGTGCGGCAGTGAACATTTATTTATGGTTTATTTTACTTATTTTAGATTTCTAAACTGCCTGTGCGGCAGTGAACAACACTGGTGATAAGTTTGAGCAGGCTGGTAATTTCTAAGCTGCCTGTGCGGCAGTGAACATTTCATACGTTGTTAACGTTTCATCTCTAGCTTTCTAAGCTGCCTGTGCGGCAGTGAACCTAATTTTACGTGTTGCTTCATTAAGCTTATTTTTCTAAGCTGCCTGTGCGGCAGTGAACCAGGTCAAAGATAATCAATTGAGGGAGCTCAGGTTTCTAAGCTGCCTGTGCGGCAGTGAACGAAGTGATATCACACAAAGCGGCATTTCATTATTTCTAAGCTGCCTGTGCGGCAGCGAACCGGAAAGTCTATCCCGCCTTTAAAACGCATGGTTTCTAAGCTGCCTGTGCGGCAGTGAACTACGACTTAACGATTGACGGTTTCTCTGCCACTTTCTAAGCTGCCTGTGCGGCAGTGAACCTAACCAGCCAAACTCATGTTGGTGCGCGGATTTTCTAAGCTGCCTGTGCGGCAGTGAACTTTAGAGCAGCAGCTGCTTATCCTAAGCTAATTTTCTAAGCTGCCTGTGCGGCAGTGAACGCCTTTACTTATTTAAACAAAGTATTGCTAACTTTCTAAGCTGCCTGTGCGGCAGTGAACGAAAATGAAGCATTTAGGTTAATAGACAGCGATTTCTAAGCTGCCTGTGCGGCAGTGAACGTCGATCTGGTACTCGCTACATATACCGGCTATTTCTAAGCTGCCTGTGCGGCAGTGAACCATACCAGCAACGATACCAGCACCACCAGCAATTTCTAAGCTGCCTGTGCGGCAGTGAACACCCGTAGAGCTAGGAACAGTTATAGACATAATTTCTAAGCTGCCTGTGCGGCAGTGAACTCGTTGTTATTGCGATTGCGGCAATAGTTACATTTCTAAGCTGCCTGTGCGGCAGTGAACGGCTGATCGTATCTTCCGCAATAACATGTATATTTCTAAGCTGCCTGTGCGGCAGTGAACTACGATACGTTGTTCTACCTCCCCCTCGAAGTTTTCTAAGCTGCCTGTGCGGCAGTGAACCCGTGTGTATTGCGGCTGTAACATCGTTAATCTTTCTAAGCTGCCTGTGCGGCAGTGAACGAGTCCGCTAACCTCGGCGGGACGGTAATACATTTCTAAGCTGCCTGTGCGGCAGTGAACTGACCGGGGCAGATGTTGCTTTAGCGGCTAGCTTTCTAAGCTGCCTGTGCGGCAGTGAACTATATGACAATGTAGTGTTCTTCATTTGCTGTTTTCTAAGCTGCCTGTGCGGCAGTGAACTAAATATACTACATAATACTTTTAGAGACATATTTCTAAGCTGCCTGTGCGGCAGTGAACAATACCGGAAAAACCCTATTACATGGTTGAACTTTCTAAGCTGCCTGTGCGGCAGTGAACTGAAGGCGGTGATATTGATGCTATAGTTGGAATTTCTAAGCTGCCTGTGCGGCAGTGAACAAACATCACCTATTTTAAGTTTGTTAGCAATATTTCTAAGCTGCCTGTGCGGCAGTGAACTAATTATGGCTTGGCATGATTTTTTAACGGGTTTTCTAAGCTGCCTGTGCGGCAGTGAACAGTCTAATACCATTTTGATTAAATTTGTGATCTAATTGATTTAGTTTTTCATACATCAATATCACAATTTATGAGTCCCTTTGAGCACATCGACTTTAAATCTCTTATCGCAAAAGAAACCA
>MAAB01029689.1_pt1 | contig 24776 bp, 22 predicted proteins | sample 1115991 | NCBI WGS metagenome assembly MAAB01 (sample SAMN04961124, study PRJNA320927) | seawater metagenome | isolation source: sample BD02T18 sea water enriched with oil for 18 days | place: USA:Gulf of Mexico | collected 2013-07-27
TTTGATTTTGAAATCGACAGGATAAAACCATGTCTTTTTGGGTTGTGTATATTTAGGCATTGTAGCCTCCTCAGTGTTATGAGGAGGTGTCCACTAAAACGGGGGAACTTCATTGTCCTGTTAATTGCCTTGTTAGGTGTTTATATCACCAAGCTAAAATTTCTCTTCTTTTAAGCTCTTATTCCGTTGGTATTCTTTGCCGTATAGGTGAAGAATATAGCAAAAGTGCACAAGTAATATTAGACATAAATCCATGATAGAAAATGAATTATCTTCATTTATATCAGAAATACTTTTCTTGTAATATGTTTTATATGGGCTCGATATTTTGATTACGCGAAGCCATTTTTTATAACCTTTTGCTGGTATTACACTTATAGTTAAGTCTTTTTTATCTAACTCAGATATTCTGTGAAATACATATACACTAGAAGTGGTCAGAGTTTTGCCGGTATCTTTGTCTAGGTATTTGTCTAATACCTCCTGAACTCTGAACCCTCCACTAGTGGTTTTTATATACTCCACATTGTGAATTGTAATACCTTTTGAGGTAACATTACTATCAAACCCACCGTGATAAAGGTGCACGCCCCCCCAAGTAAACCAGGCTAAAAAGAAATAAGGACTCAAAAGGTATTTTTTAAATAAAAAATTCATCATCGTGGTTGGCTTAAATATCCGATGTAGGCTAGCACTCGAAAAACACCTAACGCCCGCATAAGGGGCTGATAATAGTTTGCTAAAATGTGAAGCGAAGCGGAACCGAACAAACGGTTAGCAGTCCCGTCTTAATGCGCTTGTTAGGGCTTTACCAACTCCGCCCACTTATTATGTAAAAACGTACGCGATTGAATTACTGATAGCATATAAGGCTTAAACTCACCTTTTGGTAACTTGAAAATGGCACTATAAACAGCGATTTCATTTGCCTCAATACCTTCAGACTTTGCCCAAGCTTGAACGGCTGGATCTGGATCCCGAGTTATATCAGCTTTATCGAGTGCCTTTAGGTAAATAAAATACTCACTCTCTGATTCAATTTTTGTAGGGTCACGCTTAATAGAAAATTCAATCACATGTAAGTCAGGATTCTCATTGTAAAGTTGAGACACATTTATTTTAACCGTTTTCAAATACTCAGGTTCAGCCGCCCAAAACTCAATAATATCGTTCGCAAAGGATGAAAACGATAGAATTGAAAGTATAAAAATAAAATATTTGATATGCACCAGTTTCTCCGTAAACCCTAACAGCTTATTATGAGGCAAAATTCCTTCTTTCTACAAGAGGGGAAAATCGTCCATAATTTTATAATAAATTGAGATTACTTGATTGTTATCTATAGATCAATGAGTTAAAAATATTGAGCTAAGTGGTTGATGTGTGAAAGGAGGCAATTTGCTCGCTTTCTTGTAGAAAGGAGGAATTACGCTAAACTGTAATTATATACAGTTGTTTTGAGGGTTTTATGTCTTCACCTTTTCTAAAGCACATTACAGAACAAATGCGTTTAAAACGTTATGCAAAAAGAACGATAGAGAGCTATGTCTATTGGATAAAAGCCTTCATCAACTTTAATGAACAACGCCACCCAATAAAATGTCATGATACTGAAGTAGAACGTTTTCTTTCTCACTTAACAAACCAACTTAATGTTGCACCTAAAACTCAGTGTGTGGCATTAAATGCCTTAGTCTTTTTGTATCGAGGGATTTTGTCAAAGCCTTTAACACTTGAACTCAATTTTAATAAATCTAAACAAGTAGCTAAGTTACCTGTTGTGTTAACCCAAGCAGAAGTAACCACACTATTATCTAAAGTATCAAATACTTATAGTTTGCCTTGTCAGTTAATGTACGGTTCTGGTTTACGTTTAATGGAAGTAGTCCGTTTAAGAGTGCAGGATATTGATTTTGACTTTCATGCTATTCAAGTCTGGCAAGGAAAAGGCGGTAAAAATAGGCGTGTTACCTTAGCAAAAGAATTGTGTGAATCATTAAAAGCTCAAATAGCGTTAGTGAAGTATTATTATCAACAAGATCAGTGTAACGATAATTATAAAGGGGTGTGGCTACCTTATGCTTTAGCAAGAAAGCACCCCAATGCGAGTAAAGACATTCTATGGCATTATCTTTTCCCTTCTAGTCGATTAAGCATAGATCCTGAAACAGACTTTGTTCGTCGACATCATATAGATGAAACGACATTACGAAAGTCAGTGAAAAAGGCAGCATATAATGCTGGTATAGATAAGAATGTTACTTGTCATACTTTACGGCATTCATTTGCCACACACTTATTGCAACGCGGGTCAGATATAAGAACTGTGCAAGAACAATTAGGGCATAGCGATATTCGTACAACACAAATATATACCCATGTGATTGAACATGGCGCGAATGGTGTTAGGAGTCCATTATCAGATTTACTATAAAATAGGTGTTAAAATTAAAAAAACCACACTACAACTTGGCAATTGCAGTGTGGGTTGCTCATTTCTTTACAAGCAATTGACGCTTTTAGTCATTAGACTTGCTTAGTTTTTATGTAATCATTGACTAAGTTAGCTAATACATTTAGTGGCACTGGACCATTTTTTAATACGACATCATGAAACTCACGAATATCAAATTTATCACCTAATTGAACTTTGGCATGTTCACGCAATTCGATTATTTTGTTCATACCAATTTTGTAAGCCGTTGCTTGTGATGGCATAACGACGTGACGTTCTACCATTTTAACCGCATCAGATACTGCATTAGGTGTATTTTCAGTGTAGTACGCTATGCCTTGTTCGCGTGTCCATTGTTTAGTATGAATTCCCGTATCAACCACTAAGCGGCAAGCACGCCATAATTCCATCGCTAAACGACCAAAATCTGAATAAGGGTCTTGGTATAAGCCAATTTCTTTAGGGATCATTTCACTGTAAAGACCCCAGCCTTCAGTATGAGCCGTATAACCGCCAAATTTACGGAACATTGGAATGCCTGTTAATTCTTGTTTGATCGCTAACTGCATATGATGACCCGGAATACCTTCATGGTATGCTAACGCAGCCATCTGGTAAGTTGGCATAGCTTCCATGTCGTAAAGATTGGCATAGTAAATTCCTGGGCGTGAGCCATCTGGAGCAGGGCGTTCATAAAAAGCTTTACCAGCCGATTTTTCTCTAAAGCCTTCAACTGCTTTAACTTTTAATGCTGCTTTGGGTTTGGTTAGAAATAAACTATCTAATCGATTTTCCATGTCATCAATCAGTGCTACCGCTTCAGATAGATAACGCTGTTTTCCATCGTCATTAGCTGGATAGTAAAACTGATTGTCGTTTCTCATAAAATCGAAAAATTCATTAAGGCTACCGTCAAAGCTAACTTGTTTCATGATGACACGCATTTCATTTTGTATACGTGAGACTTCACTTAGACCTAAAGTATGGATTTGCTCTGAGGTTAAATCTGTTGTGGTAGTACGTTTTAACGCATTATTATAAAAGGCTTCACCATCAGGAAATTTCCAAGCGCCATCACGGGTATCTGCTTTTTTCTCAAGTGCAGTTAAGTAAGTGATCAGTTGCTCGTAACCAGGTTTCAGGTTATCAATTAGTGCAACTTTCACGTCAGCGATTAAGGTATTCTTTTCATCATCAGTGATATTGAGCTGATTAATTTTTCGTGTGAAGTCAGCATAAATGGTGCTGTCAGGTGCGTTATCAAACGGGGCACCAACTAGAATGTTTTTTGAGTCTCTAATAACGTGAGGAAAGACAAACTTAGGAGCTATGATACCTTTGGCTTCACGTAATTTTAGTTGTTCTACAAGCTGCTCTAGTAATTTTTGAGCACCATGCACACGAGCAATATAATCTTTTGCTTCTTTAACGTTGCTGATGGAGTGTTGATTTATCAAGAACGCAGGTATTTGTGAGTGCGTGCCATACATTTGATTTACCGGGTATGTATGAAAACGCCATTTATAATCGGCGATTTGATTTTCTAAATTTTGAATGAATAGGTTAAGACTTATTTTAGTTTGTACATCAAGCTTACTAGCGTCAAGAGCTTGAACTTGCAAAAGATTCTCTTTAGCAATTGCTAATTCATTTGCGGCGTTTTCTTCTGAAAAGTCATACCATTTATCGTAATCTTTTTTAATACCTAAATAGGTTTGTCTGATCGGATCACGGTTAACACCTTCTTTAAATATGGTGTCAAATAGAGCGTTAGCTTGCTCTGATGCAGAAGTATTTTCAACTCCAGTTATTTTGGTTGAAGTTGATGATTGTTCATTGCTTGAGGAAGAAACTTTTTCTTCTGAGCAAGCACTAAGCAATGCGGTGGCGACAGCCATAACTAGTAGGGATTTTTTAAATGTCATTTAATTCTCATTTTATTTATATTGTATTCAATTTTGACAGTGTGCCTTAATGCCGGTTCTTAATTCAATGAAAGCTCGACAGATTGCTATAAAATTACGACCAATAGGTGTTTTGTACGCTGTAAAGCAGTAAACTTAAGATAAATGAGTAGCACAACTTGTACATGGACAAACCCGTTAATGAAATTTACCGTTGGCTTTAGAAAAGTTAAACATGAAGATATAGATTTTTTGTTAGAATTACGAAGAAAAACAATGACACAACATTTGTTATCGGCAGGTATTCGTATGAGCGATGAACAACATTTGGTACGCATAAAAGAACACTTTTATGAGAGCCATATTATTTTAGCCGACCGAAAACCTATTGGGTTAGTTAAAATGGGTGTATTGTCATTAAATAATACCGGTAAAAGTTTACATATTAGACAGTTACAAATTATGCCAAAATATCAGGGGAAGGGTATTGGTAGTAAGGTACTTACGGTAGTGAAAAAACGGGCATTACAATTATGCTTACCGATCACATTAAATGTTTTGTTGAAAAATCCAGCTCGTGGTTTGTACTTGCGACATGGCTTTCAAGTAGAGAAGAAAACCCGCTTAGAATTTCAATTACGTTGTCCATTAGAAGTGATTGCCACTTAACATTGTTAATGTAAGTTAAAAGCGGCAATCATTCTCTTTAAATAGAATAAAGTTATCTAGTAGATCAAGCCGCCACGTTTTACTTTATTTGGGTCGATACGTGATGGCGTAATAGAGCCATCAACCAATGGTGTTGTTGCAATTGCCAGCATTTTAATGACTTGCAGCATTGAAGGTAAGTTCAAGCTATGAATATCATCAGTGACTTGATGATAATGTTGGTCTTTATCAAGTTGCGTACTGCTAAAACTATGAGCCGGCACACCCAATCTAGCTAGGGTTGCATTGTCTGAGCGATAGAATAAATTTTGCTTAGGGTAAGGGTCTGCATACACTTTTAGATTTTGTGGGGCTAATGTTTGGTTTAGTTGCTCACCCAAGCTTGAACGATCCATTCCAGTCATCCAAACTGTACCTTCACCAAAAAGAGCCGGTTTTCCTATCATTTCTATGTTAATCATGGCTGTTATTGAGGCAGGCTCAACATGAGTCGAGAAGTATTTTGAGCCAAAACCACCAATCTCTTCGGCGCTAAATGCGGCAAACATTAACGTTCTTTCGTTATTGCCTTTTTTAGCAAAGTGATTTGCTAAATTGATAATGGCAGAAACTCCAGAAGCATCGTCATCAGCACCATTAAAAATTTTATTTCCTTGTTGAGCACTGTCGCTAGATGTCTCATCAATACTTGGTTTCACGCCTAAGTGATCATAATGAGCGGAGTAAAGCACAATTTCGTTGGCTTTACTTTTCCCTGGTAATACGCCTACCACGTTACTTAAGGTCGTAGTGCTGACGTTAGCAGAGCCAATGACATTAAATTGTTTCACTTTGCTAATATCGGTTAACGCAATAACAATAACGCCGCCTTGCTCTGTGGCGTTTTTATTAACGAGTTTAGTTAACCCTTGCGCAAAATAACTCTGATAACGTTTAAAGCTTTCTTCATGTTTTGGATGAAGTAAAACTAAATGCTGTCCACCTTGATGATTTAATTGACGCAGCGATTTTCGCATATTGTCGCCTTCGCCAATCATAACTGTGTTGATTGGTTGATCTTTTTCTGAAGCAGTATTACTGCTCCAGTTGAATTCAGTTTCCGTGGTTGCCACTGATAATAAGTCGCTGGCAATTGTGCGGCCATTAATTTCAACCTTAAGTGTGTCGGGCGTGATCCTTTGTACCAAATATTGTTGTTTAAAGTCTAGCGCATTGGGCGCTGGGGAAAGGCCCACTTCGTTAAAACGCTTGGCAATAAAGTCAGCAGCTTTACGGATGTTAAGAGTAAAATTATGCCTTCCTTCAAGTTCATCACTGGCGAGGTAGGTAACATCTTGGGTAACTTGTTCTAATGTAATGGTTTCATCTAGGGTAACAGCTGGCGTTTCTTTGGCTGCTTCCCCAAATCCTAAATTAACTGTGTTACAACCAGTTAATGTTAAACTGGCAAGTGTCAGTAGTGTTAGCGATGCAGCTAAGGATGCTGACTTTCTCTGCTTATTCGTCATTAGGTTGGTTGTATTTTTTGTCATAAAGGGCAATCTCTTATTTGAGTTTTATTGTTTCAATCAATAGGGTTTCTTCGCCTGAAGTTAACCACAATTGACCATCTTGAATGCTGCATTGAAATTCCATATTACGGCTAAGAAGCTTTACTAATGCTTCGCAGGTACTTGGCTCAAACTGCTCTATGGTTAAACGCTCAAACTTGTTCATGTTGAGTTCAACTTGAGACCACCAAGTATTTACACTACTGCCATAACAATAAAGCTTTACTGCTTTTGCTTGGTTGCAGGCTTTTTTCAGGCGCTTTTCGTCTATTTGACCCAGCTCAATCCAAAGATTGATTTCATCACTGTAATTAATTTGCCATATAGCTGCTTCGTTTTCATCACTCACACCTTTACCAAACTGTAAGTCTTCGTGGGCATTGAGGATAAAGGCCATAAGACGCACCATTAATCGTTGCGGTGTTTCTGAAGGGTGTTGAGCAAGGGTAAGTTGCAAACTGTCGTAATAATTACGATCCATATCTGCCAGTTCGATAGTCGCTTTATATATAGTTGCTTTAAGAGCCATGGGTACTTTGAGGTAATAAATAGTGGCGGTATCATAACAGTATGGTGTCAACTTGCAAAAACTTGCCAGGATAAATCGATGTCACTAGCAGTTAACAGTGTAAAGCTCCTAGTATTTATCAAGTGAATAACTAGGATAATATTAATTGATTCTACTTATGGTGAATTTTAACGCATGATAAAGTCACAGAAATATTATATTTTTATCTTGTATTATTTAAGAGGCTCACATGACAATTCAATCTTTTTTTCCGCCACAGCGTACTCTGATGGGACCGGGTCCATCTGATGTTAGCCCACGTGTTTTATCTGCTTTAGCCAGACCTACTATAGGTCATCTTGATCCAAATTTTGTTGCTATGATGGATGAAGTAAAAGAATTATTACAATATGCACTGCAAACTAAAAACAAATTTACCATGGCCGTATCGGCGCCAGGCTCAGCAGGTATGGAAGCTTGTTTTGTTAACTTAATTACCCCAGAAGATACCGTGATTGTTTGTGTTAATGGTGTATTTGGCATGCGTATGATTGAAAATGTAAACCGTATTGGTGCTAAGTTAGTGGTTGTTGAAGGGGAGTGGGGCAGAGCCGTAGATCCACAAGCATTAGAAGCCACACTTAAAGAAAATCCTCAAGCCAGTTTTGTTGCGTTTGTGCATGCTGAAACATCAACAGGGGCTTTATCTGATGCTAAAGCCTTGTGTGCCCTTGCCAAGGAGCATGATTGTTTAACTATTGTTGATGCGGTAACGTCTTTAGGTGGTGTTGAGCTACGTGTTGATGAATGGCAAATTGATGCTGTGTATTCAGGTAGTCAAAAATGTCTATCGTGTGTACCCGGTTTATCGCCAGTAAGCTTTAGTGATAAAGCTGCTGAGGTTATTCAAAATCGTGGTATTGCAGTGCAAAGTTGGTTCCTTGACCAATCGCTTGTCATGGGATATTGGTCGGGTGAAGGAAAGCGCAGCTATCATCATACTGCTCCTGTTAATTCTTTATATGCACTACATGAATCGTTAGTGATGCTACAAAATGAAGGTCTGGAAAATAGCTGGGCTCGACATAAAACTATGCATGATAAATTAAGCACCGGGTTAGCTAAGTTAGGATTAGAGTTTATTGTTCCTGCCGATGAACGTTTACCTCAATTAAACGCTGTTTATATTCCACAGGGTATTGATGATGCTAAAGTAAGAGAATTCTTACTTAATGAATTTAACTTAGAGATTGGTGCAGGCTTAGGGGCTTTTGCTGGTAAAGCATGGCGTATAGGCCTAATGGGCTATGCTGCTCGCAATGAAAATGTCACATTATGTTTAGCAGCACTTGAAGAAGCGTTAAAACAGTAGCGTTGTCAGTCGTAACGCGGAGTTTAAAATAAGCGATATGAGCCTTATGTAAATTAAGACTCTGTTTGTAAAAAAGCCCTGTACTGATGTTTATCACTACAGGGCTTTTTGTTTACGAGTTGTCTATTGACTCTTGAGCCAAGTCTTATAATCAGTGCAATAGTGAGATCGAGTTATCTAATGATTACCAGCTACCACTATTTTCCATACTTAACCAGGGCTCTTGAGGGGCTAAGGAACCATTTTTTTGTAATAACTCTATCGAGATACCGTCAGGTGAATTAACAAAGGCCATATGGCCACAGCGAGGTGGTCTGTTAATTGTAATACCGCCGTCCTGCAATTTTTGACAGGTTTGATAAATATCATCCACTTCAAAAGCTAAATGACCAAAACTTCTTCCCGCGCTGTACTCTTCAGTAGAGCCCCAATTATATGTCAGCTCTACTTCAGCGCCGCCAATTTCAGTTGCTAGATATACTAAAGTAAATTTTCCTGCAGGTACTTCAATTCTTCTTGTTTCGATTAAGCCAAGTTTATTAATATAAAAATCAAGCGATTGTTCTAAATCACGGACGCGTACCATGGTATGTAAAAACTTCATAAGGCTCTCTTTCTTCTTCGATTATGGATAAGGGCTATAAAAAATAAATAACACTCTATTGTTGAAAATGGGTGATCATTTATCTATTTTTACTGAGTTTTTACAAAATAGATAAGTAAAACCTAACAATGTCAGTGACACTCTTAGGTTTTAACAGACCTTAATCTTTTGAAGTGGGTACGTCAATACAGAGCTACTCGATAACATAGGGGTGTAATTTATTTCATGAGCATTTTGCAGAAATGATATATGTGTACAATAATTAGTCACTCAAGAAAGAAATTAAGTCTTGGGTAGTTTGTTTTCCTTGTTTTCTTTTGAAATTCAATATGAGGAAATAAAAATGAAAAGTCTATTTTTAACCATGATTATTGTGATGATTAACTTTAACGTTTATGCAGAAGATAAACCTTATACGTTGGGTACAGTCTGGGAAGTGTCTTATATACAAGTTAATGACGGTAAACTTGAAGATTACTTGAAAAACCTAAATAGCGGCTATTATCCTATTTATGAAGAATTCAAGAAAAAAGGCTGGATAACATCATACAAAGCAATCAGCTTTAGCCGTAATAACCCCAATGATTGGAACTTAATGTTACTGACGGAGTACCCAAACTGGGCAACTTTCGATAGAAAAGAAGAAGAGTGGGAAGCTATTGTAGATAAAGTATTTAAAAACAAACAAGCTCAAGATAGTAGTGATGAAGAGAGAACGAATATTAGAGTGTTATGGGGCTCAAAAATAGGCAGAGAAATGATCCCAGTCATCTAATTTTAAACACGAGTAAGGAAGATTGATCTAACAGTATTTCGCGCCAATCTTGTTAAATGAGTTGGCGCTTTCTATTGAGTTAATCTTTGTTAGTCAATTCAATAGTAGATATAGTGTAGGATGTTAGTCACTGACTTTATCTTTAAAGCCACATAAATCTTCAATGATACACGAGCCACATTTTGGCTTTTTTGCCGTGCAAACATAACGTCCATGTAGGATGAACCAATGATGTAAGTTAAACATAAACTCTGTTTTTCTTGGCGTTAATTTTATTATATTGGCTTCAACCTGATCCACCGTTTTACCCGGAGCATATTTAGTTCTATTTGCGAGTCTATATATATGGGTGTCCACAGCGAGAAAGTACTTGCCTTCATTATCTTTAAGCCAGCCGAAAGCGGTATTTAAAACGACATTAGCAGTCTTACGGCCAACACCGGGAAGAGCTTCAAGTGCAGCTCTATTTTCTGGTACTTCACCGCCATGTAAGTCCACCAACATTTGACATGTTTTAATCGTATTTTCTGCTTTAGTATTAAATAATCCAATAGTTTTGATATAGCTTTTTAGGCCCTCAAGACCGAGATCTAAAATACCTTGTGGTGTATTCGCTACAGGGTAAAGTTTATCAGTGGCTTTATTAACACCAACATCCGTTGCTTGGGCAGAGAGTAGCACGGCAATAAGTAGTTCAAACGGGCTAGAAAAATTAAGCTCTGTAGTCGGCTCTGGATTCTCATCTCTAAGCCGGGTTAACATTTCTAACCGTGTTTCTTTATTCATGCCTTTACTCTTTTTCCACGCTTTGTGTATCGTGTAAAACGCTAATTTTATAGTGCTCTACAAAGGGTTGAGTTATCGATAATAAATATCGTAACGTCTTCATTTTTTACGTCATTGAAATATATTAATCGTTACTGTTAAGTTAAGAGTCAAAGTTTACTCGGACTCTTTCAATAACTTGCTCGGTATCAATGACTTCTTTAGATTTAATATAGCTATCGATAGCATTTTTAAGTGCAATTAAAATACCCATGGCGATAAAAGCTCCGGGGGGTAAAATAGCCAATAAAAATTGACTATCGAGTTGCATTACTTCAATGCGAAGTACACTAGCCCAGTCGCCGAGTAATAAGTTTGCCCCATCAAAAAGCGTACCTTGTCCAAGTATTTCTCTAATTACACCAAGTAAAATTAAAATAATGGCAAACCCAAGTCCCATCATGAGTCCATCAAAGGCTGATTGCTTGATAGGGTTTTTAGAGGCGTAAGCTTCTGCGCGTCCAATAATGGCGCAGTTAGTCACGATCAGCGGTAAGAAAATGCCTAATGATTGGTAAATACCGTAAGTAAAAGCATTCATTAACAATTGCACGCAGGTAACAAAAGCAGCAATAATTAATACAAAGATGGGGATACGGATCTCTTTAGGCACCCAATGGCGAATTGCCGAGACGGTAACATTAGAGCAGATAAGTACTAACATGGTGGCAAGGCCAAGACCTAAAGCATTGGTGACAGTGGATGTTACGGCGAGCAATGGACATAAACCAAGCAGTTGCACTAAACCAGGGTTGTTTTTCCATAACCCTTGGATGGCTAATTCTTTATACTCAGCCTTAAGTGCAGCAGCATTTTCTTGCGCTTCTGTATCATTAGTAATATCTATTTCATCACTAGATTGTGGTGCTATTTCATTGCTCATTAGCAACCCCGTTATTTGGTGTCGTGGTTGAGGAAACTGTTGCTTTCAACTCAGTGGCTGATAAAGGCTCCCCGCAAGCATTAGGGCGAGGTATTATACTGCCTCTATGCTGATTAAAATAATTGAGTGTACTCTTAACACCTTTTACTACCGCTCGCGGAGTAATAGTTGCCCCAGTAAATTGATCGAACATGCCATTATCTTTACTAACAGCCCATCGACTATCATCTTCTGATAGTATTCGTTTACCGGTAAAGTTGGTGACCCAATCACTTTTTCTAATTTCTATTTTGTCACCTAACCCGGGTGTTTCTTGATGCTTGAGCACTCTAACGCCGCTGACTGAGCCGTCATTGTTGATTGCCATAATAAAATCAATATTACCATTATAGCCTTGTGGCGCTGTACTGGTTATAGCAACAGCAACAATTTCTCCTGCTTTTCGAGCAATATAAGCCGTTTTAACTTTATTAGAGCCCAGTTCTGGGGCACTCATCATAATGCAATCATTTGCAATGTCGTTGTCGTAGCGACTCGGTTCAATAATGCTGTGTAATGTTTTTAGTAGTTGTTGTTGCTCTTGCGCTTTTACCCTATCTTTAGTCAGTTCACTGACTAAACTAACAGCTAACGTACACGCAATAGCGAAGAGTGCGAGTATTTTGGTATTTTGAGAGATCGCAATGGTGAGTGGCGACTTAGTTGCCTTTTTTAGGCCAGCCTTGTCTAACCCAGAACCGTCAGAGCTAGATTTATCTTGCGATGTATCAATGTTGTCTGACATCACTTATCTCCCTTGATGTGACCATAGGTGCGTGGACGCGTATATTGATCTATTAACGGCGCAGACATATTACAAAGTAATACTGCAAAGGCTACACCGTCAGGATAACCACCAGCTGTACGTATTAAATAAACCAATAAACCAGCAAGAAAACCGACAATGATGCGGCCTTTGTTACTGGTTGCGCCGGTTACAGGGTCAGTTAGAATAAAAAATGCACCAAGCATAGTTGCACCAGAAAACCAATGAAACATGGTTGAAGCACTGCTGTCTGGGCTGATGCTATAACCAATCAAAGAACAGATAAATAAGCTCATTAAAAAGCTGATTGGTGTTTGCCAAGCGATTGCTTTTCGAGCAATGAGAAATATACCACCTAACAAAAATCCAGCATTTACCCATTCCCAACCTAAAGCAAGGTTTTCACCAAAAACAGGATTTTTAATACTTTCTAATACAGTTAACCCTAAACCCGTATTCGTTTTAAGTGTATCAAGTGGTGTGGCCATCGTGATACCGTCAATACTAGTGCGCACTTGTTCTACTGAATAACCTTCAACAGTAAATCCTGTTAAAATTGTAGTTAATGTGTTGGTAAAATTAAGATCAACAGCCACTAAGGTGAGTGGTGGTTGCCAGAGTGTCATTTGCAAAGGAAAAGACACCAATAACATGACGTACCCAGCCATGGCTGGATTAAACGGATTATGGCCTAATCCGCCATATAACTGTTTAACGATGACGATCGCAAACATGGTGCCAATAACAGTGACCCACCAAGGGGCTAACGCTGGTAAGCATATGCCTATCAACAAGGCGGTTAAGAATGCACTGCCATCAAATAACTCATGGGAGATCGGTTTTTTACGTAGCGACAGTACAGTAAATTCACAAATAATCGCTGTTGTCATTGCTAAGCCGATGTGAATTAAATTTCCCCAACCAAAAAAATACCACTGGGCTAAAACGCCTGGTAAGGTCGCGTATATCACCAAACGCATTAAATTAGGTGTTTTGGTGTGGTTATGGTTATGTGGTGAACTTGCTATCCAAAATGCCATTAATTATGTCGACTCATTGAGTTGTTGTAGTGATAGATTTTAATTCGAGCTGGTTTATTTTTATTCATACCTATACACCATCTTGGTTATTTTCTTCAATGGTGTTAGTTTCTTTGAGCTTTTTTTTCGCTTTAGCTTTAGCAATTGCAGCAGCTATTTTAGCTTTTTTATCGGTTGCACCAATAGGCAAAACGTCGCTGTTATTAGCACTTTCACTCGCTTCAATTTTTTCTTCTGCTGCAATTTTTGCATTAGCTTTTGATAAGGCTTTACTTTTAGCCTTAGCAATAGCAGCAGCTACTTTTGCTTTTTTATCGTCTGCATTGACAATACTTTGAATAGGCGCATCATCAACTTGCTTTTCTGCGTCTGAAATATTCGCAGAATTCTTGAGTTTCTTTGCTTTGGCTTTCGCAATAGCAGCAGCTATTTTTGCCTTTTTATCATCAGAGTTTACTGTTTTCTGAACAGACATCTCTTCAGTACTTTCTTCATTAGCAGAAGCCTTGTCAGTTGTATCTGTTGATTTACTCAGCTTTTTCGCCTTAGCCCTTGCAACTGCGGCGGCTATTTTGGCTTTTTTATCCTCAGGAGACGTTTGCTGAGTTTGCGTTGCTTTAACTTCTACAGTGCTATTTACCGTTTCACTGGTAGTTATAGGCTTCTCTGAGCTGGCTTCTTTTAGTTTTTTCTTTGCTTTAGCTCTAGCAATTGCCGCTGCAACTTGAGATTTTTGATCGTCAACGTTATCTGCAGACGAGTTACTTGGTGAGTCAACTGTGCTTGTCTGCTCTTTTGAAGCTTTTTTAGCCTTCACACGAGCTAGCGCCGCGGCTACTGCAGATTTAGCTCCTTCAGCCTCAGGTGTTGCTTTATTCATGGCGGCTTTACGGGCTGCCGCTGCTTTTTTGTGTTTTTCTTGTCGAGCAATTTTTTCTTTTTCTAAACGTAACTTACGTGCTTCAAAACGAATCTTAGCTTTTTCAGCTTTTAAATCTAGTTGCTGTTGCTGACGGATTTCAGCTTTAGCAATACGGTAATAGTGTACCAATGGGATTTGACTAGGACAGACATAAGCGCAGGCGCCACAATCGATACAATCACGTAAATTAAGTTTTTCTAATTGTGAGTAATCTTTTGCTTTAGCACTCCACTGCAGCTCTTGTGGGAGCAACTGGCTAGGGCATACATCACTACATTGGCCACATCGAATACATTCGACTTCTTTACTTTCTTTCTCAAAAGCACTCGGCATCTCTGTTTTACTGGGAACTAAAATACAGTTACTGGTTTTAACAATAGGTACGAGTTCACTAGAAACACTGAAGCCCATCATAGGGCCGCCCATGATTACAGGCTGCTTTTCATTGTCAATATTTTCCACATCACATTGTTCAAGCAGAAAATTGACAGGCGTACCAAGTAGTGCCCAAACATTTTGTGGCTTCTTTAATGCTTGGCCAGTTACAGTCACAACACGCCGAATAAGTGGGGTATCATGTCTAACCGCTTCATTGATAGCAAAACAAGTGGCAATATTTTGCATCACAATACCGTCATGTATAGGTAGACGGCCTGATTTAACTTCTTGACCCGTTAAAATTTGAACGAGCTGCTTCTCACCACCTGTCGGGTATTTAGTTGGTACGACACAAACTTTGATTTTATCAATTGTTTTGGTAGCTTGTTGTAATGCTTGAATCGCTTTAGGCTTATTATCTTCAATTCCGATTAAAATAACGGTAGGTGTTAACAACCGATCAAGGATTTTTATGCCATCAACAATAGCATTACTTTGTTCCATCATTAACAAATCATCAGCAGTGATATAAGGCTCACATTCTGCGCCGTTTATGATAAGAAACTTAATGTCGGGTTTACTGTTTACTTTGATATGAGTAGGGAAACCAGCACCACCCATTCCAGCAATACCAGCATCAGCAATTTTCTCAATTATTTCATGATTCGAAAGTTGTGCTAAATCAGGACAAACTTCTCTTTTTCTCCAAGTATCTTCACCGTCCACATCGAGGAACACACACAATTGACTTAAACCTGAAGGGTGGGCAATGACGGACATTTTTATCGCACTGATAACGCCACTAGTAGGCGCATGAATTGGCACCACCATTGGGTTTGTACTTAATGTTAGCGCTTGTCCTTTTAAAACATGATCGCCAATGCTAACAAGCAAATCACCTTCTCGGCCAATATGTTGTTGCAACGGAATAATTAACTGTTTTGGTAAAGGAAGCTGTTTGATAGGCTTGTTTTTCGTTAGAAATTTTTGTTCAGGGGGATGAATACCGCCATGAAAATCCCAAAAGCGTCCGCGTGTGATGCGTTCTATTACTGATTCCACCATATTCTCCTAATCCAGTTGCTTTACTGGAATACTGGTTAAATCCCATTGCCAATTATGAATAGTATCTGGCAGTTCACGCATTTCGATACAATCTACCGGGCAGGGAGCAACACAAAGGTCACAACCTGTACACTCATCTATGATAATAGTATGCATTTGTTTTGCAGCACCGATAATCGCATCAACAGGGCAAGCCTGTATACATTTAGTACAACCGATACAGTCTTCTTCAATGACAAAAGCAACTTTAGGACGGTTACTTTTTGGCGTATCACCTGTGGCATGACTATCATCAAGAGGTTGTACTTCTACGCCCATTAAATCGGCGATTTTTTTGATAGTATCTTCGCCGCCAGGAGCACACTTATTTATGGCTTCACCTTCGGATACTGCTTGTGCGTAGGGTTTACAGCCTGGGTAACCACATTGACCGCATTGAGTTTGAGGCAGTAGTGCATCGAGTTGGTCAACAATAGGATCAGCATCGACTTTAAAGCGAACAGAGGCAAAACCAAGGAGAGCACCAAAAATGGCAGCAATACTGCCTAAAACAAGGATGGCAAGAAGGATGTTCATGTTAAATTTTCACCAGACCGGTAAAACCAAGGAAAGCTAATGACATTAAACCAGCAGTTATCATTGCTATAGCAGTACCTTTAAATGGGCCAGGTACATCAGCATTTGCTAATTTTTCACGCATAGCAGAAAACATAATAAGGACTAAGGAGAAACCTAATGCAGCACCAAAGCCATAGATAATTGATTCAAAAAAACCATGCTGTAATCTTAAGTTTAGCAAAGCAACACCCAATACCGCACAGTTGGTAGTGATTAACGGTAAGAAAATACCCAATAAACGATAAAGACTGGCACTGGTTTTATGGACAACCATTTCAGTAAATTGTACCACGACGGCAATCACTAAAATAAAGCTCATGGTCGTTAGGTATTCTAGGTTGAGTGGTACAAGCAGATAGGTAGTCACTAAATAACTTAGCAGAGAAGCTAAAGTCATTACGAATACAGTAGCGAATGACATACCTATAGCAGTTTCCGTACGTGAGGAAACCCCCATAAATGGACATAGGCCAAGAAATTGTACTAAAACAAAGTTGTTTACGAGTACAGTGCCGACGAGTAGTAACAGATAATCAGTCATTTACTTTAAAGGTCATTAGGTTATTGATAATAATAATGCCGCTATTATCCGTGTTTTTAGTTTATTTAACAACACACCTTAAGTATGGGTATTATTCTTTTATTCATTTTCTTTGCTTTGAAATAACAAATGTTACTTCTGTAAAAAAGCCGAATGGTTATGATTCATTCGGCTTCATACTTTGCAAAGGGACTTGCTTGATTATAATTTAGCGGGTTTACCTACATAATACCCCTGACAACCATCGATAAATAGCTTTTCTAAGGTGTGCTTTTCTTCTTGGCTTTCTACGCTCTCAGCGAGAACGCTAATACCAAGCCTATGGGCCAAATCAACCATTAAGCGCAAGAAATATTGGTTGTTCTTATCATCATCAATATCACGCGTATAAGAACTATCCATTTTTATATAGTCTGGTGTTAAATCTCTGAAGAATTTAAAAGAGGTTAGTCCAACACCAAATCGCTCAACGGTGACTCTTGAACCAACCCTATGGAGCATATCAACTAGGCGCTTAGCGGTTTTAATGTTTTGCTGAAGACCCAATTCTGATATTTCAAAGACTAACCGAGAAGCGGCAGTAGGTTCGCGCAGTAATTTTCGTTCTAGCCAAATCATAAAATGCTGATTGTTAATACTGCGTGGACTGATATTAATGCCATAGCTATTATCTAACATATTCTTACTGGTAATTTCTTTTATCGCAGTATCAATGATAAGTCGATCTACGTCAGTTATTTTGTCAAGTTTCTCGGCCATCGCAATAAATGTTGAAGTAGGTAGCATGTCATTATTAGCATTAAGAAAGCGGGCTAAAACTTCTCCATAGACACGATTATTACGACCAATAGGTTGGATTGGCTGTAATAATAAATTAATGCGGCCACTGCTTAATACGTCATCTATTTCTTGTCGCCAGTTCTGATTACCAAAGTTTGCGGTAGCGTCAGTTAAAATATCAATATCTTTTTGTGAATACCATGAGTTTACTTTCTGTGTTTGGGCAACACTGACTCCAGTATCAGCAAGGGCTAATAATTCACCTAATGGTTTTGACTGATCAAAATAAACTAAACCACTATAAGCGACAGAGTCCAATTCATTAACTTGCTGGTAGTCATTAAATTTAAGCATTAACTCATTAGCGTAATCTTCACCTGCTTTGAGTGTCGTATTAGGCAATACCGTGGCAAAATCGGAGCTATTTAAGCGAAAGATTTTTCCTGTTGGTCTGGAAAATAACGCTTCTTTTATTATCTCAGCTACTTTTACGATGTAATTATCACCTGAGTTATAACCATGAACTTGATTAATAGTCTGTAACTCTGAGCATCGCGTAATAATAAGAACACCAAAATTAACAGGGCTGTCGTTGATAATTTCGTTTTCATAAAACTGGACAAATCTATTTCGATTTTCAATACCAGTCAAAGTGTCGACGTGCGCTTCTATTTCTAAATTTGCAGTGTTGTGAAATTGCTCGGTCATCATCGACTTGATTTCAGCAATACCTTCTTCTAAAGCGGGAATTTCTAATAATTGCTGATTATCTTGCTTTTTGGTAATAAAGTCAGAATTATTAATTTGAGCCAGTTCATTACTAATTTGCTTGCTGATAATACTAAAGATAGTCAATTGTAATTTATAATTTAATCTTGCAGAAATAAAAACAAACAAAATGGATAAAAGAATAACCCCGATGAATAGTTGTGTTAATAAATCAATGACATTAATAAAATTTAATTGATACTGAACTTGTAAATTAAGATCTCTAACAGATACCGTTTTGCGTTGTTCAATGAAAGAATTGAGAGGATGAATATAGTTATTCTGATAATCAAAGAGGATTAAAGAGTCACGTTTAATACTCAAGGTTTGGTAATCATTTTGAGCATTCAAAATTGTTGATAGCTTTGTCGCTAGCTCTTTTTCAGGAATATCAATGCCGATAAATTGTTGGCTTATTGTTTGAATTGTTTTTTGCTGTGCAAATGTTTGTTGATTTACATAATCGGAGAGCAAGAAAAATGCAATTGAGCCTAAAGCGATAATAAACACTGTGGCAAAAAATATATTTTTGATAAATAACTTAGAAAACTTATACATAATAAAATTAAATGCTCCGTTAGAAATCTATCAAGGGGGATAGAAATACTGTATATATCAGTGCTATTTCTTAAGCTGGAATGGTGCGCCTATTTATAGCTACATTATAAGGGCAATACTAAGATATTGTAAAATAGATATTAATTTTAGCAAATATTTCTTGGTTATTATTAACGCATCACACATTAAACTACTTTTCTAGGGGATAATTCGTAATGCCTCTTGCGCTTATTAGCGAGCCACTATATAATTTGCCGCAATAGAGCTTAATAAGATGCCACTGAGTAAACAAACATGTTTTATGTTGTTTATATTCTTATTAATATTATTAATAGTTTAACTATTAGTATCCAGATTAAACATATTACTTGTTTAATTTAGGGGGAAAACAGTGAAATAAGCCCCTGATTTGGGGTTTTTTTGTTTTTTTAAGCGCATAAATTGCGCTAATAAGAGACAAATACTGCAAGATTTCGCTGGGCTATATGCCCTTTTTTTATATCTAAAATTTATACTGTACTGTTTATGAATACATCATAACAGTAGGGTAACAGGAGAATACGCTTGGCTAAATTTGAGCAAAAACTAACTGATTTATTAAGGCCTGCAGTTGAAGAAACTGGCAAAACTTTGCGAGGCATTGAATATATTAGTGCTGGTAATAATTCAGTTTTACGTTTGTTTATTGACCATGAAAATGGCATTAATGTTGATGATTGTGCGGAAGTGAGTCGTCAAGTTGGTGCGATTTTAGATGTAGAAGATCCCATTAGTAGTGAATACAACTTAGAAGTTTCATCACCGGGTGTTGATTGTCCTTTATTTGAATTAGCACATTTTCAAGAAGTCATTGGTGAAACTATAAATGTAAAACTTTCAATGCCTTTGAATGGACGTCGAAAGTTTAAAGGGCCATTAGTTGCCATAGAAAACAATAACCTAATAGTAGAAGTTGATGGCATAGATTACGAACTTGCTATCGGCAACGTTGATAAAGCGAATCTTGTCGCAAAATTTTAAACCCTGAATATATTTAAAAAACAGATAACATAAATTAAAGGCTAAATAGCATGAGTAAGGAAATATTACTGGTTGTTGATGCGGTTTCTAATGAAAAAGCATTACCACGAGAAAGCATTTTTGAAGCAATGGAAACAGCTTTAGAAACTGCTACCAAGAAAAAATACGAAGGAGATATTCTTGTACGTGTCAGCATTGACCGTATCACAGGTGAGTTTGATACTTTCCGTCGTTGGTTAATCATCGAAGATGATGCAGAAATGGAAAACCCTTACGCTGAAATAGGGTTAGCTGCAGCACAGTTTGATTCACCTGAGTTAAATGTAGGCGATTATTCTGAAGATCAAATCGAGTCTGTAAAGTTTGACCGGGTAACAACGCAAACAGCTAAACAAGTTATTGTTCAAAAAATACGTGAAGCTGAACGTGCTCTAGTAACTGAAGCTTATCAGGAACATTTAGGTGAGATAGTTACCGGTGTTGTGAAAAAAGCTAGCCGTGAGAGTGTCATTATTGATTTAGGTAATAATGCTGAAGCGGTTATTTACCGTGATGATATGTTACCACGCGAAACATTCCGTCCAGGTGATCGTGTTCGTGGCTTGTTGTACGAAATAAAACCAGAAGCACGTGGCGCACAATTATTCGTCAGTCGTACCAAACCAGAAATGCTTGTTGAGCTTTTCCGTGTTGAGGTACCTGAAATTGGCGAAGAGATGCTAGAAATTAAAGGGGCTGCTCGTGACCCTGGCTCTCGTGCTAAAATCGCCGTTAAAAGTAATGATAAGCGTATTGATCCTGTTGGCGCTTGTGTTGGTATGCGTGGTTCGCGTGTACAAGCCGTATCTGGCGAATTAGGTGGCGAACGTGTTGATATCGTTTTATATGATGATAACGTTGCTCAATATGTCATTAATGCAATGTCTCCAGCTGAAGTTGCTTCAATCATTGTTGATGAAGATAAAGGTACTATGGACATTGCTGTTGAAGAAGCTAATTTAGCGATGGCAATTGGCCGTAGTGGTCAGAACATTCGTTTAGCAAGCCAATTAACTGGCTGGGAACTCAATGTAATGACTGTTGCTGACATGAAAGAGAAGCATCAGGCAGAAAACGATAAAGTATTAAACTTGTTTATTGATAAGTTAGATCTTGATGAAGATTTCGCAACATTATTGGCTGAAGAAGGTTTTACTTCATTAGAAGAAATCGCTTATGTGCCAACCGCAGAAATGCTAGACATCGATGGTCTGGATGAAGAGATCATTGAAGCGCTTCGTGAACGAGCTAAAGAAGCTTTAACAACACAAGCACTAGCGAGCGAAGAAACTTTAGAAGGTTCAGAGCCAGCACAAGATTTACTTGACCTTGACGGTTTAGAGCGTCACTTAGCCTTCGTATTAGCAAGTCGAGGTGTTCGTACACTTGAAGACTTAGCTGAACAAGGTATCGATGAAATTAGTGATATTGAAGAATTAGATGAAACCAAAGCGGGTGAGCTAATCATGGCTGCGCGTAACATTTGTTGGTTTAACGAAGAATAATAACACCGGAGAATAATATAGATGGCAGATATAACCGTAGCAGAACTTGCCAAAGAAATCGGAACACCGGTGGATCGCTTAGTCACTCAATTAGCTGACTCAGGCGTGAATAAATCGGCTACCGATGCTATTTCGCAAGATGAAAAAGAAGCTTTATTAGGTCACCTTAAAAAACAACATGGTGATGAATCAGAAGCAAAACCGAACAAACTTACTTTGAACCGTAAAACGAAATCTACCCTGACCATGGGGCATGGTAGTAAAGCTAAATCGGTTAATGTTGAAGTTCGTAAAAAACGTACTTACGTTAAGCGTAGTGATGTAGAAGAAGAAAAATTAGCAGCAGAAGCAGCGAAAGCTGAAGCTGAAGCAGCACTTCTATTAGAGCAAGAAGCGAAAGCGAAAGCTGAAGCCGCTGCGAAAGAAGCTGAAATTGCTAAAGGCGTAGCTGCTGCTAAAGCAGAGTTAGAAGCAGAACGCAAAGCTGCAGCAAAAGCTGAAGCTGCTGCAAAAGCAAAACAAGCAGCAATAGAGAAAGCTAAAAATGTTGAAAAAGCACCTGAGAAAGTTGCTGAAACAGAAGAAGCTAAGAAACTGCGTTTAATTCAAGAAAAAGAAGCAGCAGCGAAAATTGAAGCTGAAGCGAAAGAAGCAAGCGATGCTGCTAAGAAACTAGCAGAAGAAAATGAAGCTCGCTGGAAAGCACAAGAAGCAGAGCGTAAAGCTAAAGAAAAAGAAGTAGTTCATGTAACTTCTTCTAAATATGCGCAAGAAGCTGAAGATAAAGTTGATGCTGCAGATGAAAGTGCTGGTCGTCGTCGCAAGAAAAAAGCATCAGGTGATAGAAATGCGCGTGGTGGCCGAAATGCCAAAGGACGCAAACAAACATTATCTGCACCACAGAGCTTGAAACATGGTTTTACTAAGCCTGTTGAAACAAAAGTACAAGATATCCGTATCGGCGAAACAATCTCTGTTGCTGAATTAGCTAATAAAATGGCTAAGAAAGGCGCTGAAGTTGTTAAAGCTATGTTTAAACTAGGTGCTATGGCAACTATCAACCAAGTAATTGACCAAGAAACTGCAGCACTTGTTGCTGAAGACATGGGCTTTGAAGTTATATTGGTTAAAGAGAATGCTTTAGAAGAAGCAGTACTTGCAGACCGTGGCGATACGGGTGAAGAGATTACTCGTGCACCAGTTGTTACTATTATGGGTCACGTTGACCATGGTAAAACATCACTGCTTGATCACATTCGTGAAGCAAAAGTAGCTGACGGTGAAGCGGGTGGTATTACTCAGCATATCGGTGCTTATCATGTAGAAACAGGTCATGGTATGATCACTTTCTTAGATACTCCGGGACATGCTGCCTTTACCTCTATGCGTTCTCGCGGTGCAAAAGCAACAGATATTGTTATCATCGTTGTTGCTGCTGATGATGGTGTTATGCCACAGACTATTGAAGCAATTCAACATGCTCAAGCGTCAGATGCGCCTATCATCATTGCTGTGAATAAAATGGATAAAGAGTCTGCTGATCCAGATCGTGTTAAAAATGAATTATCACAACACGGCGTTCTTTCAGAAGAATGGGGTGGTGATGTTCAATTTTGTCATGTATCAGCGAAAACTGGTTTAGGTATTGACGACTTACTTGACTCTATATTACTACAATCAGAAGTATTAGAATTAACTGCTGTTGTTGATAAAATGGCAAGTGGTGTTGTTGTTGAGTCTAAGCTAGATAAAGGCCGAGGCCCAGTAGCGACGATTCTTGTACAAGAAGGTACTTTGAATCAAGGTGATATCGTACTTTGTGGTTTAGAGTATGGCCGCGTTCGTGCAATGCGTGATGAAAATGGCAAAACAATTCAAGCAGCTGGACCATCGATTCCTGTTGAAATTATCGGATTAAGTGGTGTGCCACAATCGGGTGATGAAGCGACTGTTGTAAAAGATGAAAAGAAAGCACGTGAAGTTGCTTTATTCCGTCAAGGTAAGTTCCGTGATGTGAAACTTGCTCGCCAACAAAAAGCTAAACTTGAAAACATGTTTGCTAGTATGGCAGAAGGCGACATTTCAGAAGTAAATGTCGTTATTAAATCAGATGTTCAAGGTTCACTAGAAGCAATCAGCGACTCATTAGTTAAGTTATCAACTGATGAAGTTAAAGTGAAGATTATCGGCTCTGGTGTTGGTGCTATCACTGAAACTGATGCAACGTTAGCTGCTGCTTCAAATGCCATTATTGTTGGCTTTAACGTTCGTGCTGATGCTTCAGCGCGTAAAGTTATCGAATCAGAAAATATCGACTTACGTTACTACAGTGTTATCTACGCATTAATTGATGAAGTTAAACAAGCCATGAGTGGTATGTTAGCGCCAGAATTTAAGCAAGAAATTATTGGTCTAGCACAAGTTCGTGATGTATTTAAGTCTCCTAAAATTGGTGCTATCGCTGGTTGTATGGTTACTGAAGGTATCATTAAGCGTAGCGCACCAATTCGTGTACTACGTGATAACGTTGTTATTTACGAAGGTGAACTTGAGTCTTTACGTCGCTTTAAAGATGACGTGCAAGAAGTTCGTAACGGTATCGAGTGTGGTATCGGTGTTAAGAACTACAATGATGTACGTGTTGGCGACCAAATCGAAGTATTTGAAACAGTTGAAGTAAAACGTAGCCTGTAATTTTATATTTTTGCTAATGACTTCGATTGTTTCATCGAAAGTACTCATTGACAGTCGTCAACTCCGTGCTTTCTCTTTGCTTTCGAAGCCTTTAGCTTCAATTTAAGAAAATAGGTGAAATATTAAAAAGGGGCTTATGCCCCTTTTGTGTTAATTATTGATAATTGAAAACTGTTGAGAATGACAGTTTCATAGGAGTATACGATGGCTAGAGAATATGCCCGTACTGACCGAGTTGGTCAACAAATCCAAAAAGAAATCGCAGTTATTTTAATGCGTGAAATTAAAGATCCTCGACTTAGCATGACAACTGTTTCTGCAGTTGAAGTGACACGTGATTTAGCCTACGCCAAGATTTTCGTTACTTTTTTCAACGATAATCAAGATGAGATTGATGCCTCTTTAGAAGTATTAGCTGAAGCTGAAGGTTATATCCGTTCATTATTAGGAAAACGTCTACGTGCGCGTATAATGCCGCATTTACGCTTTGTTTATGAT
>MAAB01001393.1_pt1 | contig 24742 bp, 22 predicted proteins | sample 1115991 | NCBI WGS metagenome assembly MAAB01 (sample SAMN04961124, study PRJNA320927) | seawater metagenome | isolation source: sample BD02T18 sea water enriched with oil for 18 days | place: USA:Gulf of Mexico | collected 2013-07-27
CGTCGATGAGTTTTATGAAAAACCGATGTTGGTGATGGAACAATGGGCCGAATCTACCCCGATAGAAGAAAAGATATTTGATAATTATTGGGGTGAATGATCCTCGGTTCTGTTTTACAGGCAGTATCTAAATCCATATACGTTCTGCTCAGCCGAGTCATCGGCGGTGTTTAGAATACAAACAGCTGCGGCGAACAATAACCCAGCTTTAGTCCTGCGGTTGATAGCTTAGCCAAGGTAATACCCTAGGTATTTATCCATAGAAGCGCTAAGGCCTTTCTCGGTATGGCCCTTTCTAACACCCCCCCTGTTTGCTCGATGGCTGCGAGTTTAGTGTTAAATCACTTACTCCTCAGCTCTAAAACGTGCAGCATTAACTCGAAATAACGCCTTGTCGATTAGTAAAAATCAGGTATCTGCACGCGTGACGTAATCTAAATGCAAATAAGAATGATTATTGTTTGTATTTGCAGATTAAACTGTGTACTCTGTCACAAAACAGCAAGAAGGATAGCTTGGCAAGCCAGATGGAAGTAATTGGCAAAACAAGCACTTGTTGAAAATCTAAACAAACAGAAAAAGGCATATGGTTAATCTTGAAGTCGTCGCTAAAGTGGTTGAGTTATACAGTGATTTATTTGCCCATAATGGATTTGGTGAAATTCGCATTGAAGTGAAAATTCTGCGTAGAGGGCAGAAGGAAGTGATTATTCACTGTGGCAAGCAGTATCGTTACGTTATTGATGCTAAAGAAGAAACTCATCAAGATTTACTGCAGGGTTTGCAATTGGCTCTGAAAGAAACGGGTAAAACGCAGACGCTTAACGCCTAAAAATTCGCTTATTGAAGCTGACGGTTGATAAATAATTAAAAGCGATCTGCGCAATAAAGGGGCAGATACAAAGAAGATCAAAGTGCGAAAACAGGTTTACTCTCCTTATAGTTTGTAACAGTTTTTCACTTTGTTTGGGGCTGGGTACCGCGGGGGCGACCTAGTCTAGGTAAGACGCGCAAGGATGCGCTTTTCGGTGGCGATGTGAGTTCGCACCGGCTTGCTGGGTAATGTGGAGTTACTCAGCGTATTTTGACAATATTAAATTATTGCGCAAATGATTGACCCAATTATGGGTGTGGCAGCCGCGCTAACGAAACTTATAAACGGAGTATAGTATGAATTTTAAAAAAATGATGAAAAAATTTGATGCCTTAGACCCATCAATGATTCAAGACGAGAAATTACGTAAACAAGCGATTAAAATCAAAGGGCAACGTAAACAAGGCGGTTTCACCCTGCTTGAACTACTGGTTGTTGTGGCTATTTTAGCGGCAATTGCGGGTACTGCGGCGATTGCCTTACAAGACACCGATGCTAGAGCTTCGGCTGCTGCTCACGTAGCAATGATGGATGAGCTCGATAAGGGTATCCGTACTTTCCGCGTTTTACAAAAAAATGCCTACCCTAACAATTTCGACTCTATTATGACTTCGACTGCTGCACCAGCAACAGACGGCACTATTACAACGGGTACGGCATTATTAGAAATAGCTGCGCATGAAGATCTACGTATTATGCCGTTAAATCTGATTACCGCTGCGGGTGAGACGAATCCCGGTGATACCGTGGTTGGGCGTTTAGCTGATATCGGTATTACTCAGCTACGTGTTGCCTCATTAGATGCAGCGGCTGACCCAGACGGCGATGGAAATTGCGCAGATCATGAAGCGTTAATTGCAGGTCGTGCCAATGCGGTGGTTGCGGGTAACATCTTTTTAAGCCCTGGAGCGAATGGTTGTGGTGCTTCGCATACGTTAGCGGATACTAGTAGTGTGATGGTCTGGGCCGGTGGTACCGAGCGAGTGACGGGTGGCTTTGTTGAAAATGACTTTGACCCGACTGATGATTTTGATACTAGTGGTATAGCTGCTGCCGTGGTAGCTGCTGATGCGTCAGTAGCCAACGCCGGTGCACCAGTTTATATGGCTGTGGGTATTGGTCCATCAACTACTTTGTTTAATAAGGTAAATATTGGTTCTATGACGACTGTGCCGGTATACCGTCATGTTTCTGAAACTCAGTATAACCGCTTCACCGGTTTGTTCCATATTGCAAACACAACGGGTGCGGATACTTATGGCCCTGTAGATCAAGTGTTACTTACCGCCATTGTTGATGGTGCGGGTGATACTAAAGAAGAAGAGTTAGGAGAGTGGGACGGGACACGTAACACGATTTAATCGCTTTTAAGATAAGACGCAACCGCGACTAGGAAGAGGAGGCAAAGGCCTCCTCTTTTTTCGGCTCATTTTTCTGCTTATATTATGAATATTAAACACCTGATTATTTTACTTATTTTGTTGCTGGCCAATAACGTATCGGCTGCAGTGGTCGACAGCTACCAAGCGGTTGACTTGGATCGTTTTATTGCTGAGCAGAAACCGCTGCAAGAAGGTAAGCGCTTTATCGTTAAGCCACACGGGGTGCTGATGCAGGCGGAGCTGATGTCGATGCCAGAAAAAAAGTCGATTAAATACGCTTATACCGCCTTAATGATGATGAATATCAACCCCTTACCCAGTATTGATCACCGTATGTTTATTCGTTCGGCGGCAGGTAAGGTGATTGCGGTGTATGTAGAAGAGCAGGGTTTACAAAAAATTAACGAACAATTAAAACCAGGCGATACGGTATCGTTTTATGGTTACCATATTTATAACTATCGCCTAGGTCCGGCGATCGTCATCGAGGGTTTTACTCAACTGTGAAGTCTTTTGCTCGCCTCCGGGGGTTCACCCTACTCGAATTATTGCTGGTGGTTAGTATTTTAGCGGCCACATCGAGCATTGGGATTAGCCTTTATTATAATAGCGACGGTGATGACGTGGATACACGAGCACGGGTGCATTTGGCGCAAGCTGAAATGTTAAATATCGCCAAGGCGGTGCGACAATTTAAGCAAGACACTGGTTATTACCCCGGGCAAGGCCCGTTTGCTTATTTAGACTATAGCCAGTGCGGTGTCAGTTGTAACTGTGCTGATGACGCTGGCAATGTTGATTCAATTGGCGGCTTAGACCCGGTAGCGCTAGCCGCTGTGGCTGGCGGAACCCCGCGAGAATGGAGTGATACTCCCGCCAATATGTTTCAGTTATTGCAACGCCCCGTTATTTGTTTGAACCACGCCTTAGTAAACCTAGCCTCTTGGGATGAAGTTAATCAACAAGGCTGGCGCGGGCCCTATATTACGAATGAGGGTTTTACCGACATTAGTGGAAACTTAACCGCCTCTGGCGATGGAGACCCGCTAGCATCTGCGGTATTGGCGCTGCGCAATATACCCGCCATTGCCGACCCGTTCAGCAATAACGAGCCAGAAGCTGTATCAACGGCAAATGTTGATGTCGATGGTTATTTACTCGATTGGCGAACATTTTCTGCCAGTAGCGATGTATATAGCTCAGGTTTATCTAAGCCTTCTCGCCTAGGCAGTGCATATTATTTATTGGGTCGAGATGGCTGCAGTCCATTACGCATTGTGAGTACCGGTTATAACGGGGTGTATGAGAGTGCTCATGGCTCGAGCCTCTCTGTCATGGGTGGCTGTCAGCTTAATGCGGCGCAGCGAGCAACTAATGAACAATTAAAAGCAAGCCTATGCGCATCGGTGCCACCGTCTGATGACGTGGTCATGTGCTTATGAAACTGAATAAATATCAGGCTGGTTTTACTTTGCTGGAATTATTAATGGTGGTCAGTATTATGTCGGCCACCGCTTATGTTGCCTTGGGGACGCTTAATAACGACAGCAATAACCAGCGCTACCAATCAACGGTACAAAGCTTGATGAGCATACGGCGTGGGCTAGTCGGCAGGGATGCCGCGACACAGTTTACGCCGTATCTGCAGTCAGGTTATGTGGTTGATAATGGCGGTTTACCAGCGAGCATTAATGAGCTAAGTGAGCGACCAACAGATTTTTTGCTGTATGCCTTACAAACGCCTATTTTTGACCCTCAGCCCGATGCCGATGGGATGAATGACGGTAGCGATGGTGTTGAACTATCTGCCGATAAGCAAAAATTATATAAGGGCTTTCGTTCATCGCCTTATTTATACCTTAAGCCGGGTTCTGAGCGCTCTACCGATGGTTGGGCTAACGAGTGGTTATTAACTCAGCCACAAACTGACTATTGGAAAATTACTAGTTATGGCAGAAACAATCAGTTAGAGGGTGATGAGTTGTTTGATGCCGATATTAGCGAAACGGTCTCTAAAGATGCTTGGCAACTAGATATGGCTGCTTGGCAAGTGTCGGTTAGTAACCAATCAGGCATCGATATGAGTGTGGATCCTGGGCAGTGTTTACGCTTATCGTTATTGGTTTTTCAAAATAGCGCAACGGAAGCACGCTGGAAACGCCTGACGAGTGATTGCATCAGCGGCACAGCGGCTAGTGGTAGTTGTTTAGACGGCGATGGTGATGGGCAAGTCTTAGCGGCTAGTTGTCCATCGTCGGCGACGGTGACATTTCCTTCGACTGGCGGAGGAACGGGCAGTTATCAACCGGCAACTCAAATACCACAGGGTGAGCACTTACTGGTGTTACTTAACGACAGTGATGCGAGCGATGCACACGATGGTTCTAGCGAGTCTGTTTATTCCGCTGATAGTCATTTAAGGGTGCGTTTTTTTGCAGGGATGATGTTACCTGTTGCTAATTTGGTGATTCGCTAATAATGAAAAAAAATAGACAACAACAATTTAAGACGGTTGTTACGGCTGGGCTTGAGCGCATGAAACACTCTGCCAGCCAGCTTAAGAACCAACCGATTTTAGTCGCTGAAAGTGATGGTTTTGTGCTGCGTGCGATGGTGATACACGCTGATTCTGGCAAGGCTAAGGTGGAAGCTTGGGCGGAATCTCGAGCGGTGTTACCGGCTATCGCGGTGTCAGAAGTTTGTGCGCAATTGCTGGAAGCGCTGGGTGGTTTGCCGAAAAAGGGCTACATGATTGCCCCCGGAATGGTTAGTGCGCTTTTAGAATTGCCGGTAGAACCGGCAAAACCGCGACCGGCCAATCAAATGCAAGAGCTAATACGTTGGGAAATTGACCCTTTTATTAGCGAATTTGATGATTTGTGGAATATTGGTGCCATTTTGCAAGGTGCCGGTTATTTATTAGCCGAGCAACGCGTAGAGATCGTGCGCGAATTAGAAGTTCGTATTACTGAAGGTGATAGGAGTTTACAACGGTTTGGTGAGATTGCTTTGGCGAGAGAGTTTATTAGCCGCGAACAATTAGAAGAATGTCTGGCCGTTCAAGAAAAACTAGTTAGCCGTGATGTTAACTTGAGTTGTGGGTGGGCATTGCAGCAATGGGGTGGTGAGGAAGACCTGCAATATACCTGGCTGGTCGGTGGGATGACCGATTTACGGCGTAAACACTGGTACGGTAGCTTCGCTAAGGCGGGGGTACGGTTACAGAATTTTTATTCGTCTTTTACCGCGGTAGTCCCGTTGTTGGCGATGCAGCAAGAGATAGCTGCCGAACGCTTATTATTAGAGCTGCATCAAGAACAAATTGCCTGTATTCGAGTGTTAGACGACAAAACTATTGTCTCCTTACAAGTGGCGCCTAGGCCGATGGACGATGATGACTTAGCGGCTGCCTGCTTAACCTTATGTATGGAACAAATGCGTTCAGGTATTGATAAGGTGTACCTACATAGTGCCTTAGCCTTGCCCGCCGGTTTAATTCCTGCCTTGGTTCAAGGCTTAGAGCGTGAGGTGCTTATGTTGAGTTGCAGCGACTTAGACCCCAGCGAATTGCCATTACCGGTGAGTGAGTGTTTATCCTTATATGGTTTAGCACAAAGTTTATTGGCCATTAATAAGAAGTTTAAGCCCTTGGCGATTGCGGCAACCGAGCCACCGCCACCGATTTGGAAAAACCTTGAACTGTGGCGGTATGCGGCGCCAGTGCTGTTTTGCCTAGGGTTGATCGCTCACTTAGTTTGGAGTGAGTTTCAGTTGGCTGATATTAAGCATCAGAAAGCCGAGTTGGCAACGCAGAGCGCGCAGAAATCAAAATTAAACTCGGTGGTCAGTAAAATGACTGGCGAGGTGGGGCGCTATACCAGTGAAATGACGGTTAAGCAAGCGAGTTTAAAGCAGGTCACTAAAAAGCTGCGTTTACTCGAAGGGGTGTTGATTAAACGTAAAACCCAGGTGCCACTGTTATTACGTGCACTGGCCGATTCTATTAATGCCTACGTGGTGGTTGAAGAGTTTGTCGAAAGCCAAGACCCGGTTGGTTTTAAGTTGAAAACTTGGGCTATTCATGACGCCTCGGCGCAGCAGTTTGCCAAACAATTGGAAACTAATATGGCGAAACTGGGTTATATGGTGGCAAATATTGAATTGAAAACGGCGAAGGGCCGAACCGGGGTTAATGGCTACGGGGTGAATATTTTGTTGATTGAGATGGCTGGGGTTAAATCGGCCAATAGCGCGTCAGAAAAACCCAAAGTGAAGGCCATATGAATCAGTTTATGCAATGGTGGAAACCCTTACCGCGCAAACAGCAGAACCAGATGCTGGTGTTGTTTATGGCGGTAGTATTGGGAGGCTATGGGGCTTATTTTATCAGCTTGAATAAGGATATTAAGCACGCGGAAAATATGATGAACCGTTCTAAAAACCGCATGGCGGTGAAGTATAAGAATATCAAAGAGCCGAAACAAAACCCGGCGGTGATCAAGAAAAAACTGGATATTTTGGCGGCTGATTTACAACTGAAAAGCGACCAGTTAGCGATATTAGAAGAGTCATTGATGCCATTAGATTCGATGACCCATGTACAGCAAATGCGCTTGTCCATTTCACAATTGGCGGAGCGATCAGGCATGGTTATTCGCAAAATGGAGGGCAAAATAAACCGCCGTATCAGCGATGTTGATAGTGAGCCGGGGAAAGACTTTTTACGTGCCCAGTTGAATAATCGTTACCAGAGGCCGTTGATAAGAGTTACTTCAACGGTCGATTTTCGCGGTTTGCTGGCATTTTTAGATGGCTTGCAAGGGCTTGATTATAACGTTTCACCGGTGAAAATAAATATTCACGCCTTAGTACCCGATCAGCTAGACCCCGATAGCGCTTTGCAGCAGCAACAATTTTTAAGTTTACGGATATTACTTGCCTTATGAATGCACACGATGAAATAGAGCGTTTGATGGCGAGTTGCCAACAACGCGGCGCGTCTGATTTACATATCAGTTCTAACTGGGCGGCGATGTTTAGGATTAATGGTGCGCTAGAGAAAGAAAGCGAGCGCCAATATAACAATCATGAGGTCGAACAAATGGTGATGGCGATTACCAATGAGTCGCGGCAGGCCGTGTTTGCTAAACAGGGGCAAATAGACTTTGGTTATAGCGACCGTACGGGGCAGCGCTATCGTATTAATGCGTATCGCGAAATGGGTAAGTGTACTTTGGCTATTCGCCATTTGAATAATATTTTCCATAGTATGGAGGAGTTGCGTTTACCGAAGAAATTAGATGCGTTAGTGAGCTTAAAAAAGGGTTTGGTGATTATGACGGGGGCAACCGGCAGTGGTAAGTCGACGACCTTGGCAACCTTAATTCATGAAATCAATAAAAATAGGCGCTGCCATATCATTACTATCGAAGATCCGGTTGAATTTGTGCACAGTAATATCAGCGCGCTGGTTCACCAACGGGAAGTACACGCTGATACAGAAAGTTTTGCCGATGCGGTACGCGCCTCCTTACGTGAAGACCCCGATGTGATTATGGTGGGTGAAATGCGTGATTTGGACACCATTAAAGCCGCGATTACCGCCGCTGAAACGGGACACCTGGTGTTTTCAACCTTGCATACCAATGATGCGGTGGGAGCGATTGAACGCTTGGTTGGGGCATTTCCAGGGGATGAACAAGATGTGGCGCGTAATCGTTTGTCGATGGCCTTGCAGGCGGTTGTTGCCCAGCAGCTGATTCCAACGTCGAATGGACGCGGACGGATACCAGCGATTGAAATTTTACGGATTACGACGGCGATCGCTAATATGATTAATGCCGGTAAATCTAGGCAAATTTATTCCTTGATGGAGAGTGGTAATAATGAAGGCATGCAAACTATTGACCAAGCCTTGGCTATGTTGGTGAAGGAGCGCTGGATTGCTAAAGACACCGCGATTCGTTTAGCTAAAAACACGCTGTCTTTAGAGCAGATAATAGCCGATGGTGGTGCGAATGTCCGTTAATGAATCAACCTTGATGAATGCGGCGCTGCAAAGTGGCTTGATCGATAATGAGTCCATCGCCTTATTAAAAAAAGTAGCGCGGCATGAACGTATTAGTTTGCTGGAGGCGGTGATGCGTGAACATCGATTGCCGTTATCTGCGTTTTATCATGCCTTAGCTGAACTGCGCAGAGTGCCTTTTTTACAGGTGTCTAAGTTACAGCCGGATGCTCAACTGGTTTCACAAATTCCGGCAAATTTGGCGATTAAACGCTGCGTTTTGCCGGTTAGAATCAATGCCAATGAAATTTATTTGGTGATGGCTGATACCGATGATCGAGTGGCCTTAGATAGTGTACGTAGAGTAGCCGTTGGTTATAAAGTGGAACGGGCATTAGCCGACCCGGTGGCCTTAAAAGCCATTGTTGAGAAGGTGTTTGCCAACGGCACACTAAAAAACGAAGACGTAGAGGTGGATTCGATCGCCTTGCTGGATGATGTGATGAAAGAATCTTACATTCGTCGAGCCACCGATATACACCTTGAGCCGATTGAATCGGGGATGAGGATTCGCTTAAGGATAGACGGCCATATGCACGATTATGCACGGAAACTATCGCGTGAAGAGTCGGACAGTATTATGACTCGGGTAAAGGTATTAGGCGGTTTAGATATCGCTGAACAGAGAATGCCACAGGATGGTGGTTTTTCTTACGCGATTATGGATTGGCTGCTAGATGAAATGGATATTCGTTTGGCGACGATTCCTTCGCGTTACGGTGAACGCGCAACCATGCGTATTCTGGGGCAGGAAACAAAGGGTGTACCGCTGAATGATTTGGGCATGCGTGAAGATACCTTGGCCGGATTTCAGGCGGCGCTAAAACACCCGCACGGTATTATCTTGGTGACCGGACCAACCGGTAGTGGTAAGTCGACGACCTTGTATGCGGCAATCGGTGAATTAGACAGTGATGATTTAAATATATTAACCGTGGAAGACCCTGTCGAGCAGGTGATGGAGGGGATTACCCAAGTACAAGTTGGCTCAAAGGTTAGTTTTCCGGCGGCTCTTCGGTCTTTTTTACGGCATGACCCTGATGTGGTCTTAGTGGGGGAAATTAGAGATTCAGAAACGGCCGATACGGCATTGAAAGCGGCGATGACGGGGCATATGGTGTTATCGACCTTGCACACCAATGATGCGATTAGTGCTATTACGCGTTTACATGATATTGGTTGTGCACGTTATTTAATTGCGTCGACCTTAACGGGGGTTATTGCCCAGCGTTTAGTCAGGCGTTTGTGTCAAACTTGCCGTAAATCTCGGCCGGCTAGTGCAGACGAACAAGCTATTTTGCAGGCAGATGAGGCGGTTGAAGTGTACGAGGCGGTAGGGTGCTCACATTGTTTAGGCCAAGGCTATGTGGGCCGGATAGGTATTTATGAAACCCTATGGATGGATGATGGATTGTCCGATTTGATCGCGGCAAATGCTGATGAGAAGACGTTGCGTAAACAAGCAACGGGTTTAAGCCCCATTTGGCAGGACTGTCAATATAAAGTACTGACAGGGGTTACCACCTTGTCTGAAGTTATGGCCTTTCAGCCCTTGAGCGAGAAAAATTAATGCCGCTGTTTTCGTACGTTATTCTCGATGATAAGGCGGCCGAGCAGCGTGGGCATATCGATGCGGCTGATAAAAATGATGCTATTCGTCAGTTGCGCAGTAAAAAATGGTTCGTCATAGACCTAAAGCTACATGACAGCAGTAACCAGCAGTCAACAAGCAAGCTGGCTAAACTGGCGGTATTAGATATACGGCGCTATCTACCAATACGTTTGGTTGACCGGATTAATTTTTTTCGTCAACTGAGCCTTATGCTGCGTTCAGGCCATACCGTATTACAAGCCTTGGATTCCTTGCAGCACTTAGTTGAGCGCCCGCGTTTGGGTAAGGTCTGTCTGAAAATTACTGAGGATATTCGAGCGGGTAAAAGTTTTTCGCGGGCAGTGGCCGATTCCGGGGCGTTTGTGCCGTTGATTAGTAAGCTGTTAGAAGCCGGCGAGGCGAGCGGAGACCTTGATGTTATCTGCTTACAGGTGGCGGATAATTTGGAGCGGCAGGCCGATTTGAAACGTCAGTTAATTACCAGTTTATCGTTACCGATGTTTACCGTCGTGGTATCCATTGGTGTGGTGGTGTTTCTTGTTGTGGGGGTACTGCCTAAATTTGCTCAATTCCTTAAAGCGAAGGGCTCTGAATTACCACCGGCTACTCAACGTTTGATGGATATATCGGCTTTTATGGAAGATTGGGGTGCTTACTTAGGAATAGGTAGCGGTATATTCATTTTTTCTATTTTTGCGTTTTATACCAGTCCTACAGGGAAATTACTCATTGACCGTATTTTGCTGAGGGTGCCGCTGATTGGTACGGCGTTAATTGGTGGTGGAATGGCCCAATTTGGTTGGACCTTGTCGATGTTATTACGTAGTGGGCTGACCGCGATGGACAGCTTAAAAGTATGTGCATCCATACAAGGCAATGCCTGTTATGCCTTGTCGATTGAGAAAATGGCTGCAGGGATCTTAAGAGGGGAATCACTCTCCACCTCTATTTCGTCGAGTGTGATGCCAAAAATGGTGCGTCACCTGGTTGCCGTTGGTGAGAGCAGTGGTGAGTTGGATACGGTAATGGAAGAAATTGGCGAGTTTTATAAAAAAGATTTGGAAGCAAGAATCAAACGAATGACGGCATTAATTGAACCCTTGATGACGGTGATTATTGGTGGTTTGGTGGGGTATATTTATTTTGCTTTTTTTCAAGCGGTGATGGCCGTTTCAACGGGAGGGAAGTAAGTGACACACATAAGATTATGTCTGCTGTTATTAGTGACGACACAGGTGTTTGCTGAAACGGGCAATCAACGCTTACTAAAAAACAATTCTATTCTGCAACAAATTAAAGACAGTGATCTAGAAGAAAATCTAGAGGTGTTGGATGGTTATTACCAACAATTAAAGGAAAAAATGCACATTGTTGATTCACCATCGCTAGATCCTAAGCTAGACCAAGTAGCAAAACCGAATAAACCTTTGGCTGCAGGGTCTAGCTATAAGCCGAAAGTTAACAGCGGCCTTAGTGTGGACAAACTATTTCTACAAGCAAAAAATAAAAACAAACAAACGGAGGTGAATGGCTTTCAGGCGAGTTCACAGTTTAACGGTAGAGATCCTTTTGCGATTACCGAAGAAATGATTCGTGGTGATGCCAACCTACAAGCCTCGTTAGATTTTTTGCCCGATGAACAGGCGAAATTCACCGTACCCGCGATGGTGATGAAAGGCTTGGTGATGGCGGAAGATGGAAATTATATGGCGGTACTCGATATTGAAGGCTATGGCTCTAAAGTGGTCCGCAAGGGGGATACGATTGGCCTTCAAGGTAGTGGGGATGATGCCGCGATACGCATTAAAGAGATTACCAGTTTACAAATCGTTGTTGAGGCCGGAAAAGTCGGCAAGGTTATTGTGGTTAGATAATGGATATTAAAATTAAAAAACAAAGGTGTCGTTTGTTGTTTGTTGTTTGTTGTTTGCTGGTGACGAGTGCATCGGCTAATAGCGAAGCGTCGATCAATAAGAAAATGAAGGAAATCAATTTTCAGGATATCTCGGTGGAAAATGCCGCGCGAGTTTTATCGAACCTAAGTGGTGCCAATATTATCGTGACTCAAGCGGCGGGTGAGGAACGTTTTAATATGTACTTAAGTAATATTTCGGTTAAAAATGCGATAGATAGCCTGTGCCGAATTAATAAATTATGGTACCGCTATAACCAAGAAACTGACGTGTTTTTAATCATGACGGTTGAAGAATACAGCAAGGAGTTGGTTGTTTTTCGTAATGAAAAAACGAAGATTTTCACCCTGCGTTATCAAAATGTAAATTTGATTGCCAATTCAATCGAGGCCTTATTTGGCGGGCGTGTCGAATTAACTCTAGATAGTTCGACGGGGGATGATTTCAGCCTAGAAGCCTTGGATGATCTGGTGAATAGTGATGATGAAGATAGTCGCCGTGGTAGTTCCTCCGCTAGAAACCAGTTGAGTGGGGACGATAACATCATTGTTGAGGGTTTAAATGCTAAAAGTGGTAACTCCTTGTCGAGTGAGCAATTGAACCAGCTATTACAATTAAAAGGAGCTCAATCAGGGGTTGATGAAGCAGCGGTAGAAAGGGTAACCCAGCGCGCGATGGCGACTATTTTCATCACGGTCAACCGCCAGCATAATATATTGTTAGTGCGTACCGGCGACCAGCAAGCGATGCAGGAAATAAGCGGCATTATCAAAGAGACGGATCGCCCCGTTTCCCAGGTGTTGTTAGAAATGAAGGTGTTATCGATTGATGTAGATGATGATTATCACTGGGACTTTGATCTTAGCCTCGCACAAGATAACTTGACGGATGGCCCGCCGGATGGCGTTGCCAATAACCCATTAAGTGGGTCAGCCGGGCCTGCGCCTAGCTCTATCTTAGGCTTGGGTGACCTGACTTCGGCAGCCAATCCGAATACGCTTATTTACCAATATATGAATAAGAATATCCGTGCGCGGCTGAAGTGGTTGCAAAAAAACGGCAAAATAAATGTCTTGTCGACGCCGATGTTATTGTCGGCGAATAACCGCGCATCGCGCTTATTTGTCGGTGAAGAGGCTGTCATTACCACTGGCTTTACCGGTGGGGCAACGGTTATTAACAATGGTTCTTCGGTCAGTTCGGCGTTAAAGCCAGAAACGGAAATACGGTCTATTGGCAATAGTTTGCTGATATTACCGAGCATAAACGAGGATCGGACGGTGTTAATGCGGGTGGTGCTGGATTATTCAACGCTGAAAAAGAATGGTGGCTCTATTCCAGTTGTGTCTGGTGATACATTATTCGAGGTGCCGGTGGATACGGTTGATACCTCTACTCTAGAAGGCATTGCGATTGCCGGTGATGGAATGACCGTGGCCTTTGGAGGAATGTTTACCGAAACTCAATCAGAGACTGAGTCGAAGGTGCCGGTGTTGGGTAGCTTGCCGTTATTGGGTAAGTTATTTACCAGTATCAGTAAAATAAATAAAAAACAGGAATTGGTTTTGCTGATTACCCCACACGTATTTGCTTCGGCCGAGGAAGCGGAGGCGAGGTCCCGAGAACGCATTGAAGAGTTAAGCTCGCATCCGAGTGGTTTAGACGTGTATTTACAAGAGCTGGACGAAGAACGCAGTGAATCGAAGGCAGGGCGCGAGTTGGCCGCAAGAATAAAGTCTAAGGGCCTTGATAGCTATCAAATGGAGAATGATTTTTCTATGTTATCGCGTTTTGCTCACGACTCGGTGCACAATGTACAGGGGGCAGATAGTTATAGTGAACATATTAAACCGGCGCGGTTTGATCACTTCGTCAATGTGCCTTTATTAGCGAGTTTTAATGTTTATGCATTCCCTTTATCGTCATGGAAAATGGGCAGTTTGTATGTGACCGCGGTTAGTCTTTCAAATAAAGCGAGTAGTGCCGTATCGTTTACAGCGTACGATTTAGCCGGCGACTGGTTATCGGCTAGTTTAGAGTGTGAAAGCTTAGCGCCGGTGCATACGGTGGGTAGCCAATGTAATGTGTACTTGATTTCTGATAAACCCTTCTTACAGGCCGTGCCGTGAGCCGTGCTGGGCTAATGATAGTTTTATTGCTATTGTTAACGGAAGCGCAAGGGCAACAAGTTAAGCTGGCAAATGGGATGAGTATGACCGTGTTTGGCTCAGCTGAGCATACTCGGCTGGCTTCAACCGTGTTAAATGCAAAACAACAAGGTTTAAAAATGGTGGTGTTTAAACATGTAATCCCCCCTAAAAACCAAGTGATATAACGGGTTTCCCTCTCGGTGATTTTACTGGTTTAGATAGCCAGTATGATGCGCGTTGGCATGGCCCTTGGCTGGGTTTGCATTGAGGTAAAAGTGGTGGAAAGTTAGATCTTTTTGCTGAAGGGCAGTATCACTGGCTGAACTATCGTGCAGAGGCCGATTGAGGTTTACGCAGTGATTTTCAGCACCCAGTCTGTTTTATTCATAAGGTTGGGGGGGGGGCAAAAATTGGTGCTCGCTATCGGATGAATAAGCGCTTCACGCTGAGCTTGGATGCTAACTACAGAAACTGGGTAACCGATGGTGGTACTGACGAGAAGTTTTTCAGTGATGGCAGTTCTCGTACCATTAAACTCAATAAGGCTAAATGGCGTAGGAATGGCATTAATCTCGGACTTAACTGGCGCTTTTGATCGCTATCGTGCGTTTTTAGAGGCTGTGCTAACAGGTATCAGTTGATGGACTGGATTGTTGGTCGTGTTATTGCCTCTGTGCTGCTCGGTTTGTAAGCGAATAGCACAGAGCTCAGTTTTTACATCTGCGACTGAAAGTAGTTAGGCAGACCTATTTTTTTAATCAAGCCCAATTGTTGTTCTAACCAATAGGCGTGATCCATTTCGGTGTCATCGAGAAGTTTGATGAGAATCTTACGTGAATCGTAGTCCTGTTCCTGCTCACAAATGTCAATCGCTGTTTTTAATGCATCAACTACGTGGTACTCAACGTCTAGATCGTTTTGTAACATCTCTGGTAGGGTAGTGCCGACATTGACTTTGTCTTGTGTTGAGAAGTTTGGCTGGGTTTCAAGAAACAACAGTCGTTCTACTAGTACATCGGCGTGTTCGGTCTCTTCTTCCATTTCGTGATTGAGCCGTTCGTACAGTTTACTCAGTCCCCAATCTTTGTACATCCGTGAATGTGCGAAATATTGGTCGCGAGCGGCTAACTCGCCATTGAGCAAGAGTTGTAATTGTTCGGTTACCTTGTTACTGCCTTTCATAACTACTCTCCAGTTTGGGATTGTAAGTAGTTTTCAATACCCGTGTTTTTGACTAACCACTGTTGGGTTTCACACCAGTCAATATATTCTTCGGTTTTTTCTAACATCTCTTCGAGGATATCACGGGTAATATAATCTTTTGCTTGTTCACAGGTAAGCATGCTGTCTTGCTGATTCGTACGAATACTTAATAGCATTTCTATGTCGGCAGATAGAATTTCTGGCACATCTTCACCAATGTGTAGCTTACCTAAGTCTTGTAAATTAGGTAGGGCCTCGAGAAATAAGATACGTTCAATAAGGCTGTCGGCCATCTTCATTGCGTGGATTGAGCACTTATATTCGTGTTTGTCAAATGCGTGCAAGCCCCAGTCCTTAGTCATGCGAGCGTGTAAAAACAGTTGGTTGATTGCGGTTAGTTGGTCTTTAAGGCAGTTGTTAAGAGCGTCTAAAACTTTTTTATCACCTTTCATTATTATTCTCCATGTTTGTTGGGCTAAAAAATTTGTGAGGATTATAACAAATTTATTTATTATAGGGGCTTTTTATCCTATGTAAGCTGTTGATATGTATGTCTTTAGTAAGCGAGAGGGTGTTTATTCCAAAAGCAATGTTGCAAATGATTCTCGTTTGCACTATTATTCTACTTAAGAATTTATTTAAAGGTGAGTCTATGTTTGTTTGTGTTTGTAATCAAGTTAGCGATAAGCAGATCCATGCAGCGGTTGATAATGGTGTTCGAAAAATTGAATCTATATACACGGACCTTAACGTAGGTTCATGCTGTGGCAAGTGTAAGGACTGCGCAGTAAAGGTATTTAGTGACGCTATTCGTAAAAAACACCTATAAGTAACTCGGTCAACTGACTAAGTTTTCACCTACGTCGATTCTTTAATTAATTACTAGTAAGGCCCTTTAAAGTATTTAAGCTGTGTTTTGTTCTTCTTCTTTTAACGTGAGTGTGCAATGCCTTCGTTAATAAATTTGATTGTGTTGCTGATCAAAGCAGCATTCTAAGTATGTTTAGTGAGCCCGTTTTGTTGATGGGTTAGTTACTAGGTTTCCTCAGAACCACTGTCTTATCATGTTTTGTCTGCGCACGCAGCGTCATACAGAGGGTTCTTGTTATTGTCATTTATTATTAAAACTCCCATTGCTTAAGACGTATTTTTTGTCACAAGCTATTTTTGCTTGTTGGAATATGAAAGCTTGTCAAGGTGACTGCGTATGCTGGAATGAGCTAGAGAGTGGCTAATTACTAGCATGTGTTCTCTGGTTTGATTGGTGCTAGGTTAAATGGCGGAAAACTAGCTTAAATCTGTGGAATCACTATTGCTAATAATTCTCATTATCATGTATAATACTGTACTTAGATTGGAAAGATTCAATCATGTGCAGCGCATGCTCCCGTGGGGGGAGATGTCGTAGCTACTTAGAACGTTATGTTTTCATATTAACTACGAAGGTTTATTTAATGGCGATGCAAAAGCTCCCCCACACTCAATTATTGCTAGATAGTGCCAGCAGTAAGGTAAGGTTATAAATGTACTTATCTGAATTATCTTGGCTTTATAGCGAACAATTGATTCGTTTTTTTGCGGTAGGTTTATGCCTCGGCACCTCAACGGTGGTGATGGTGATGTATTACTGGCTAGTGTCAAAAGGTACAACGGATCCATCCGAGCGAAATATGATGCATATCCTGTATCGTATATTGCGCGTAGGCATGGGATTGGCCATCTTCACAGAATGCAGCAGTTTGTTGTATCACTTTCATGTTGATAATTACATTTATTGGATGGATAACCCCGAGTTATTGATGCGTTTAACTATTTTTGTCGTCATCGTGTTGAATGCTCTTGCAATGCAATTTAATAAGATCTCAATGTGGTTGGGCCCGGTTATCGCAGGCGGTTCTTGGTACGCGTATTTTTTCTTTAGTGTCTGGATTGAAACAGAATCGACTTACGGGGTTCTAGTGTCGGGCTACTTAGTTTTCTTAGCTGTTGTTTTTGTCGTGTTATCGGTACTTCGTTTGTATTTAACTAGACACCACGAAACCCGCCAAACTAGCAATACAGCTGTTAATGCTGTTGCGCAATAAGGGGGTCGTATGTCCGATAAAAGCCCCAATACAGCTACGTCTGGTGTTAGCAAAAAACCTGTTTCATTATTCTTAAAGATTAGTTTAGTCGGCTTGTTTATTGCCTGTGTTGTATTTATCAATCAGGCGTATAAATCTGTTTGGCTGCCTTATGCTGCTTATGACGACCCATCGATCATGGGGTATTTAGACAAGGAAGACCCTAGAAGCTTATCGGGTGGTGATGCAACGCATTTTCATTCGACCAGTGGAGAAGCATTTGCCCAAGAAATACCTAATATGGGTTGGGGCTTATCGGCTGCGTTTGATCGAGGCGATGGATTCTTTGAGCGCCCTTATGGAGTTTCTTTAGGCGAGGGTTATGCGACGAATGCGGATGGAATTGGCCCCTTATTCAATAATAATTTTTGTGAAGCCTGCCATGCAGCAGATGGTCGAGGAAAACCTCCGGAAAATGAGTTTGAACCGATTATGGAGGGTTTTGTTAGGGTGTCAATTCCAGGTGTCGGGCCACACGGTGCGTCCTTATCGCCACCAGGTTATGGCCATCAACTCAGTGATAAGGCTATCAATGGGGTTAAACCTGAAGCGAAGGTTCGGGTTCGTTGGAACGAAACAGTCAAAGGTACTTTTGCCGATGGTGAACGTTATAGCTTACGTGAACCTGAGTTTTTGATTAGCGAACTGGCTTATGGGCCGCTACCTGACGATACCATGTATGAAATGCGCCTCGGCCCTCAGGTATTTGGTTTGGGTTTACTTGAGGCGATTCCTGAAGAAACCTTGCTGTCTTGGACGGATCCTGATGATAAGGATGGTGACGGGATTTCTGGTCGAGTGAATCGTGTTTGGGATCTGGAGCGAGGCGGCAAGGTGATTGGTCGTTTTAGCTGGAAAGCGAATGCCTTTGACTTGCGGCAGCAATCTGCTGAAGCCGCATTTTTTGATATGGGGGTAAATAACCCGTTATTTTTATACCGTCATGATGATCAGTCGAATCAACATAAAAGTAGGCAGAATTGTGAGCCAGAACAAAAAGATTGTATGGCCGCAGTACAGGGTAAAGACTTCGAAATGACCCCTGCTCAGCTAACGGATGTGACGACCTATATGCAAACGCTGGGGGTGGTTTACCGACGTGATGTGAATAACCCTTTTGCGTTGAAGGGCGAGAAGCTGTTTAACACGGCAGGCTGTGTGGCTTGTCATAAATCCAATATTAAAACAGGTGAGAGTGAGATTTCGCGTCTAGAAAATCAAATTATCAACCCTTATACTGATTTGTTATTGCATGACATGGGGGAAGGTTTGAAAGGCCGGCCTGATTTTGAGGCGTCAGCCACAGAATGGCGGACTCAGCCTTTATGGGGGATTGGTTTAATTGGCCAAGTGAATGGACATACTAATTTCTTGCACGATGGCCGGGCACGAAATATTCAAGAGGCGATTCTTTGGCATGGTGGTGAGGCCGAAAAAGCCAAGAAAACCTACCTTAATTATTCAAAGCTTGAACGTGAAGCGATGCTTAAATTTTTAAACACCTTATAAATAAGAGATTGTTATGAATGTTATATCTAAAAAACTAGTATCGGTATTTGTTTTGTTATTGGCGTTTAGCTTTTCAGTTAACGCGGAAGGTGATTTGACTCAGCAAAAAGCGATTGATGTATTGCTAGAGCTGGGTAATAAAGAAGGTGAGCTGAAGTTTTTTCCAAGCAGTCTGTCTTTTGAAACAGGGCGTTTATATCGCTTAACGATTAGCAATCCAAGCCCTCAAAAACACTACTTTTCTTCGGATAAATTCTCTTCTGCCATTTTCACCAGAAAAGTACAAATTAACCACTCTGATGGCCGAGTAATGGTCGAGGTTAAGGGGGCTATTCGAGAAGTTGAAGTGTACCCAGGAAGTCGTGTTGAATGGTGGTTCGTAGCGCTTAAATCAGGGCAGTTTAATGACCTTAAGTGCACTATAGAAGGTCACCATGAAGCAGGAATGAAGGCTAATATTGTTCTTCATTAACCCGATTATTTATAAAAAGTAAATGATTTTATAGGAATGCTTGTTTATACAAAATAAAGAATAAAAGCAAACTATTGTTTTAATAAACAAATAGTTATTTAGATTAATTAAAGGTAATAGTGATGCTTGATACGTTAACATCGGCGCTAGTTTCTCCCGTCGTTAAGGGAGATAAATTACAGCAGGTCTTGGATCAGTTGGATCAGGTCGTGGTGGGTAAACCTCAACAAATTCGCTTGGCGCTAACGTGTGTATTGGCTGGCGGGCATTTGCTGATAGAAGACTTACCCGGTATGGGGAAAACGGTACTGGCTTATGCTTTAGCGCACACCTTGGGTTTGGATCATAAGCGGGTTCAGTTTACCAATGATTTATTACCCAGCGACCTGATAGGCAGCAGTGTTTTTGACCGTAATACGAGTCATTTTCATTTTCGTCAGGGGCCGGTTTTTTCTAGGATTTTATTGGCCGATGAAATTAATCGCGCTACGGCAAAGTCACAAAGCGCCTTATTGGAAGCGATGGAAGAGGGGCGGGTCAGTGTGGATGGAGAGACCCACCCTCTGCCAGCACCCTTTTTTGTTATCGCGACTCAAAACCCATCAGAGCATGTCGGTACGTTCCCTTTACCTGAGGCGCAACTGGATCGATTCCTTATCCGGATAGAATTGGGTTATGTTAACAAAAAGGCCGAAATTGCCCTATTTAAAGGCAGTGATCGACGTGATTTATTACAGAAATTACCCGCGGTACTCAGTGCTGATGAAATTCTAGATTTTCAGCAACAGCTGAAAGATATACACGCGAGTGATGCGATCTTAGAATATTTATATGAGATCGTTAGTTTTACTCGACAATCGGGTTGGTTTCGAGCTGGTTTATCAACTCGCGCGGGCTTGATGTTATTGAAGGCGGCTAAAGCATGGGCTCTGTTACATGGGCGACCGCATTTGGTTCCGGCTGATTTACAAGCGGTATTGCCTGGGGTGGTGGGGCATCGTTTACAAAGCATAGAGGGTGCTTCGAGACGTAAAAATATTGCGAAAGATATTATAGAATCTATTCCTATCTTGTGAGCCAGCGTGGGTGGGGACATAGGCTGCTAGTTACTCAGCATGATGTTTAAACCGCAAGTGCGTTTAACGGCCACGGGTTGGAGCTTTTTATTGCTAGTGGCCAGTCTGTTATTAATGGCGCTTCATTTTAATAATAACGGCTTATTTGCGATGTGTTTTTTATTAGCAGGGTTGTTATTACCGGTTTATTGGCAAAACCGAAAGAATATTAAGAGTATAGCTTCTCAACAATGGCGGTTTGATCGAGTATTTGCAGGTGAGACCTTAGAGTACAGTATTGAGCTTCGTGAGTTGGCGGGTGTCCAGCACGAAGAAATTACCGTTGAGGCCGATATAAAGGCCGACAGCATCGTTATTTCATTAAACGCCGTTGAGAGTAAGGATTTATTTATTCGGCTTGCTAAGTGTAAGCGGGGGCGTATTTCAGCAAGCCCCGTTAGCCTGGTTAGTGACTACCCTCTAGGTATTTTCCGCGCGATGATTTCCTTATCGGCACTGCCTGAGTGTGTTGTTTACCCAGCGGCTGTAGGGCAACAGCCGTTACCCCAAAGTGATCATAATGAGAGCGCTCATATAAAAGACGAAGCAGATACCTTATCGGCGATACGCCGTTATCGCGATGGCGATAAAGTCACTCGTATCGCATGGAAGGCATCGGCGCGTAGTGCTGATTTAATGAGCAATGAATATGATGGGGCTGAGGAGCTAACGGCGATTTCCTTAGATTGGCAGCAACTAGACTGTGAAGATGATGAAGGCCGTTTATCACAGCTTTGCGCCTGGGTATTGGCAGCGGATCGACTCGGTTTGGAATATAGTTTGAAGTTACCCAATATAAATTATTCGGTGGGAACGGGTATCGCTCACCGAGAAAAGTGTTTGCGTGCACTCGCGTTATCTTTTCTACCGATCGAATAAAAGATGCGGCCATTATCTAACCCCAGTTCCAAGCGGGTAAGTCAGCAGAGTTTTAACGGCTTGACGGTCTTATTATTGTTAGCCGTATTACCTCATTTGGCTTCATTGCCACTTTGCTTGAGTGGTTTTTGTGTGTTTGCCGCGGCGGGGTTTTTACCCTTCATTCGCAATAATAAAATGATTCAAAAGCTGTTTACCTTGTTAGTGGTGGTCGCTTTATTACTGAGCTTGTATTTGTTGTTTGAAAATTTCTTGAGCGGTGATGCGATACGCAGTTTTTTTATTGTGGCGTTGGTTTTAAAGTGGACTGAAGCTAAAACTCGCCGAGACGCATTAGGACTGGCTTTTGCCAGTTGCATGCTTGCGGCTCTAGGGGTGTTATATCAATCTGCGTTTTGGGGGATGCTGTACCTTTTTGTGGTGGTTTTTGCATTGATTGTGGTGATGATGTCGATCCAGCAGGGTAGCTCAACTAAGCATCGCTTATTAAGAAAATCTAGCCGTTTGTTACCGCCAGCACTACCGATCATGGTGTTATTATTTCTAATATTTCCGCGTTTAAATGGGCCGTTATGGGACTTAGGGATAGCCTTGGGTTTGCCCTTGTCAGTGATGCTCGATCAAAATAAGGATCAACGGGGTATAGAAAAAACCTTAAAACCAGGGCAAATCAAGCGCATAAAACAATCCGATGATACCGTCTTAGTGGCTGAGTTTTTAGCGAAGGTGCCTTATGTTAGTCGTTTGTACTGGCGAGGCCCCGTTTATTGGGATTTTGATGGTCAACAATGGGCGATAGCTAAAGGCTGGAATAACCGCAGTAAATTGCTTCGAACAGCGTATAAAAGCTCAGCGTCGATTGCTCAGCAGATGCGTATTAATACCCCGGCGACACAATATAATTTGCGTTTATTAGCGCATGACGAACGTTGGATGTATGCCTTAGATATCCCTACGATGACCGCACCTGAAAGCTTTGTATCGGCTGATTTCCAATTATTGAGTATCAGGAAAACAGTGAGGGAGGTTAATATGCGGCTTTCTGCCTACCTTGATTATTCGGTGGGGCTTGTTTTGTCAGACCAACAGCGAGCGCGTGCCTTGGCGTGGCCTGAAGGAAGTAATCCTAGGCTGAAGGAACTGGGTCTAGAACTAAAACAACACGGTTTAGATTCGGCAGATTTATCGAGCCATGTCTTAGGTTTGTTTGCGCAAGGAGATTATCAGTTAAACGATAACGGGTTAGCTGAGCCGGTTACGCAGAGTTTGGATCAGTTTTTCTTTGATAGTAAAACAGGTGATGTGCAACAGTTAGCGAGTAGTTTTGTGATGCTGATGCGAGCTGCGGGTATCCCATCTAGGTTGGTAGCAGGCTATCGGGGCGGGTCGATTATTGCCCTGAGTGATTTTGTTATCGTTAAAAAGAAAAATGCCCACGTCTGGGCCGAAATTTGGCAAACCGCTGGCGGTTGGGTACGGGTGGAAGCAAAAGATGCGGTGGTCAAACCTAAGGTTCAGTCTGGGGCCAGTGCTGCGGAGAAACTGAAAACAAAGCCTATTGAAAAATTAGCGGCAAAAACGCTTAAGCAACAAGCGCTAACAACAGCACCGAAAAAAACAGTAAAACAAGCTGCAAAGCCTAGTCAAGAGGCGGACGACTGGTTAGTTAATTGGCAGAAAAGACTCCAAGGTGTTTTTTCCGGCTTACAAAAGTGGGTGCTTAACTATAACCCGCAGCGACAAAGTGAATTACTGCAAGCTGAGCAACCGCAGCGGTTGAAAATTTCTGAGTTATTAATGACGGGTTTGTTGTTATTCGCGTTGCTAGCGGCTTGTTATTTGTTATTGATTTTCTGCTTAGCGTATAGAAATAACGACCCCGTTAACCATGCCTTTGAACAGTTCTGTCGATATTTTGCTAAGCGAGGGCTGGTGCGAGCGAGTTGGGAATGTCCAAGTCATTATGCTACACGCCTGACTCAACAGTATCCGCATCATGCGCCGGCAATTAGTGCGCTTGTCAATAATTACCTTGATCTGCGCTACGGGCCAACAGAACGCTATCAACAGCGGGAGTTCGTGTGTCAAATTAAACGTTTTTTAGCAATGATTTAACGGCTAGCTTATCCATTCAGTTTTGAATATCAATATGATGAAATTATGTTCTGTTTTTTTTATAAATTGCCTGTTGCTTTGTTTTATCCCCGCTAGCTCGGCGCTAGCAGAGGTGGATTTTGCTGCCGTGAGTTCTAAAATTATTAAACAGGGGGAGCAAAATATTGCCCACTATCGGCTAACGGATGCGGCTATAACCGGCAATGAATTTTCGCGTTTATACTTTGATGTGTTTGAAAGTAGTGGTATGGAATTCCGTTTAAATACGCTGAATCCCGAAGCAAAGAGGCAGATTGAAGCCAGTTTTTCAACGCTGATACTCAGTACCATGCGTGGTGACGAGAAAAGTAAAGTGCAGCAACATTGGTTGCATTTAAAGGAGTTATTACTTGGCGTATCATCGGTGAGTAATGAGGTGACCCTCGCCAGCTTTATGCGCTCTTTTTTTATAGTATTATCTGATGGGGCCGAGGCTATCGTACTGCTTATTGCATTGATGACATATTTGCGCCGCTTTGGCGCTGCCGATAAACAATATATCGTTTATTGGGCTGTTGCGGCAGGCTTATGCGCCTCAGCGATTGAAGGCTTTTTTTCTGTGGCAGGAGGCAGTCATACGGTAGTCGGAGCGATAACGATACTGCTAGCGGCGATAGTTCTCTTGTATCTGAGTGTTTGGATGTTTCTCAAGCGAGATAAGGATTGTTGGCAATTGTTTATTGACGGCACCTTGGGTCAAGTCCTCACCAATAGAAATAAGCTATCTATCGGCTTGGTGTTGTTGTTAGTGGTTTATTATGCTGGAGCAAAAATAGCGTTTTCTTCTCAAGTATTAAGCAGTAACAATCAGTTGCAGGGGCTGTTGGTTGTTGCAGCAGTCTTGGGTGTAGGGTCTGCGCTGTTTTACGGTTACCTTCAATTATCAAAAAAAATAGCCCTACGCAGTTTTTATATGTTCACCTCGGGGCTGATGTTGACGTTGGCCACGAGAGCCAGTGGTAAGGTCTTCGTTGATCTACAGCGGCTTGGTATATGGTGAGCCTTACATGACCCTAGCGGCTTGATTTGAGCAAGCTAGCCTTGTTTTCTTTGTCATCCCCCCCCGTCCCTAGTTACCCAGCCTTAGTTATCAGGCATGTTAACGAATGAGTTACTGACGACTTACTTTCGATTTAATAAGGATTGTTTCGCCGTCGACCGTGACGGAAAATATTCATCCAAGTTTTACAGAGCTAGCTATACTCATTAATGGAGGCGTTAGTACTGGGATAACCATGTGGGCTACGATGGCAGTGGCTTACTGGAAACTTAGTCGCTAGTCGCAAAAT
>MAAB01033813.1_pt1 | contig 24736 bp, 23 predicted proteins | sample 1115991 | NCBI WGS metagenome assembly MAAB01 (sample SAMN04961124, study PRJNA320927) | seawater metagenome | isolation source: sample BD02T18 sea water enriched with oil for 18 days | place: USA:Gulf of Mexico | collected 2013-07-27
TCTCCTTGCTGTTCCAATAAAGATATTCCGACATTGGTTGAAAGGTTAACAAATAGATTTCCTACTTGTGCTCCTTTCGCCATATCTTGTTGCAAAAAAGCTAACTGCCCTTTTAATCGTTCCTTTTCGTTTATAATCCCTGACGTTACTTCAATCAATACCGCGAATACGCCATCATTTATTTTTGCTAACTTTGTCGTTTTATTATTAGATTCAAGTACGTAAAAGTTTTCTTCGCGATACAGTTTCCGCTCAATTGCCTGCGCTACCATGATCGTAATATCATTATTATCTGCATTGCTTATGTAAGGCAATAAATTTGAGAAATCTGCAATCTCAACAATGCATACAGCGAAGTTAACATTATGTTTTAACAACTCTTGCATTTTGGCTTCTAATAAATTGGAATTCGCCAGATGGGTTTCTGGTTCATGTGTCGCAGAATATAGCGCCAGCTCTTTCTTAAACTGCATTCGTTTTGCAAGAGCCATTGCCATGAGTACTATTTCAAAAAGAACACCGATCATTAAAGCGTGATGAATTAGAAATGATTCTTCTATAACTCCCGTCAGCCCCAGAGGCTGAATTGTACCGCCTAAAATCAAAGGCACCCAAGACACAATATACAGTCTCGCCCAACGAGAGTTCAGCTTGTATTGTTGAATAATTAGAATGGTTGCTGCGGGATAAAGAAAAGCCATGCTCAAAAAGAATATGGGGGCCGCGATGTATTCTGGTAATAACATACTAATAAAAGAAAATACGATTAGATAAATTAGATAGCTACTGCAAAAAATAACCGTACGAGTTTTATTTTCCAAGGCATTAAAAAACGACAGGGCAAAAGACAGAGTAAAAATCATCAGTGACGTATTCACCGCCACAATGTTTTCGCGGAGAAACCGAATAATGCTCTCTGGCCAGATGTAATGACCAAAGCCGATAACAACACCTAGCATCATTAAGACAGACGTAATGTAACCAATATATAATAAATAGACACTGTCTTGTAAGCCGAGAAATAAAACTAGATTGTATAAAGACATGACTATCAATATACCGACAAAACTTCCCCAAATTAAAAAGGTAAAGCGAACTAGATTTGAGAAGTCATCTTTTACATATAAATTTATAGGTGTTTTAGCAATCCCTTCAGTTGCAATTCGAATATACAACTCAACCGAACTCTGTTTTTGTATTTTGATTTCATACGATGCAATACTGCGATCAAATCGACTTAACTCTGGCACCTGCCAACCTAATTCCTTTTCTTCTACAAGTTCATTTGAGAGTATTTGATAAATTGCCAACTGTTCTAACATTGGATTTGAAAAATGGCTCACAATATCAACCGCATGCTCATTCTGATTGTGTATTTTTAAATGTATCCAATAGGCTTGCTGGGTAAAACTCCACGGAATGTCACTCAAGGGCTGATGCACCAGCCGTGTTTTATCGGCTAATAGCTGAGAGAGTGTTAGCTCGCTGGTTGTATCAACGAAAAAGGACTCCTCAATATGAAAGCCTTTCTGCCCATTCTGAATGGCTGCTTGGGTCGGGTCTGAGATAGAGATGACATACTGATAGACCAGCATGATGAACATTGCTAGCACTAGGTATGCAAGTGATTGCTTGAGATTTACCTTAGACAACATATCTCTACGCCAGTGAAATATATCCCTAAAGACTAGCATAAGGAGCATGAGCTGAAAGGCGCAATGAAGATATAACACCAAGAATGTATTATCATGCAGGCATATCAGCCTCCTCACCAGTGTATCAACATGAGCCAAATAATTTAATGAGTCAGCCTAAAGTTACGCTTGGTCTTAGCAACCCTAAAAGCCCAACCAATGTAGGTGCTGCGCTTCGAGCCGCAGGCTGCTTTCAAGCGGATAGTATTCTATATACCGGTGAGCGTTATAACCGTGCGGCCGCATTCTGCACAGATACCCAAAATAGAAGTGATAGTATTCCGCTAACAGGGGTTACTTGTTTATTAGAGAGTGCTCCGGAAGGTGCTAAGATTGTGGTTATTGAACTTGTGGAAAATGCAGAGTCTTTAACCGACTTTCAGCATCCTGAAAATGCCTTTTATATTTTTGGTCCTGAGGATGGCACGGTTAAACAAAAGGTGGTTAATAAAGCCGATAGTGTCGTTTACATTCCTACCCGAGGTTGTCTGAACCTTGCAGCTACCGTCAATGTTGTCTTGTATGATCGTTTAGCTAAGTCGAGTCAGCGTGTAGAAGGTAATGAACTGATTCGCCAAAGCCGAGATATGAATAACCGCATTAAAGTAAAGCTGTAAATTTTCCCTAATGGCCTGTACTAGCGCTCACGACAGGCAAAATGGAAAATTGCATCTAAACGTTCCATGAAGCCTTCAAAACTATGGCTGCCACCAGGCTCGATCCAGCTCGGGCATTCACTATACTTTTCAGCGGCTAACTGATAATCCAAGGTTTCATCCCCAGTCTGCAATAAGAGTAATGTTTCTTTAGGTCTAAACAAGTGTTCTACCTCGATCGTACGTAACTGCTCTATATGCTTTAGCTCTAACAAGTAGGTTTGGCCATCATAAAAGTGTTCATTGGGGCCGAGGTATTTATCAAACAGTTCAAAAGGACGAACGGCAGGGTTAATCAATACGGCCTTCAAGCTCTCTCTTTCTGCTAGGTAAGTCGCATAGAAGCCTCCTAAAGAACTGCCCATAACAAAAACCTGATCAATGCCCGACTGTTGTTTCAACTCATAAATAGCCTGCTGGGCTTGCTTAATGGCCTCTGCGGGCTCAAAAGACAACGTAGGCACACGAAGCTGCCCTTTCATCTGATTATGATCAAAGAACTGTATTAATTCTTGGGCTTTTTTGGATTTTGGTGAACTTAGAAAGCCGTGTAAATAAACACAGCCTATGTTGCTAGGAAGGATCATAAGAGCTGTAGATAGCCTTAGTAGTTTTGTTAGTAGCCTTTAACGGATAAGTCGATTTCGAACTTGATGCCTTCTACTCGCGACATCGTTGTTTCAATGCTTCCATCAGGATTAAGCTGTAGCCGACGATAGCCAGGTGCGATCATATCAACATCAAAATCTTTAGACTTTGGCGTAAACTGAACGCAAGTAGAGGGAGTCGATAACATGCGAATACCATCAACCATTCGATCACTATCTTGATGTACATGTCCCCACAATATGCACTTCACGTTTGGGTGTTTGCTGGCCATGGCCATTAGCTTGTCGCCGTTTTTAACGCCAATTTTATCCATCCAGCCACTTTCCATCGGAATGGGGTGATGATGTAAGCTAATTAAAGTATGCAAGTCTGGGCGTTCTATTAATGCACGCTCAAGTAGATCGAACTGATCATCAGCCAAGTTACCGTATACAGCACCTTCAACTTGGGAATTCAATAAAACAAGCTGCCAATGGGGTGTACGAATAATATTTTCTAGATGTTCTGTACCTTGGCAAACAGTTTCCATATTAGACACCACATCGTGATTACCTGGAAACCAGAAGGATGGAGTATCAAAAGGTATCAATGACTCCTCTAGACGCTGATAGGACGCGAGTGAGCCGTCTTGAGATAAATCACCAGACACAACAAAAAATTGAAAGGCGTCATTCTCAGTTTTAACACTGTTAAGTACGCATTCAAGACTATTTTGGGTTTCTAACCCTAATAGGTGACCATCTTCAGCTTCTACCAGATGTGTATCCGTTATTTGAATAAAGCGAATAGGTCCTTCGTTATCTAGGTAATACACTGGGAACTCCATATCCTAACGTTCAACAACTTTTAAACTAGTCCTTACTATATAGACCATTTTTCACATTTAATAAGAATTAGATCACATTTTATTCAATTCGAAAATAATTAACGTAATGGTGCAAAGTCTAATGCTACTTCTGCATGACCGTATTTGAGGCAATGAGTAAGCCATTCGGCTAAGAACTGATTTAGTTGTGATTTTTCATCTGGCATTCTCATCTGTGGATTCGGATATGTGTATTTACCGTCAATGCGTTTTTCGTTCTGATAGCTAGTAACTTCAGCCGAGCGAGCGTCATGATATAAACGAACGACCATACAAGGTGGCTGAATCCAGTTGGGACACAAGCCCTTTTGTACAACTTCGACCGTCGATGTGTAAGGAAAGCTCTCGGTCACTTTTAACGATATTTGCGCTTGGTGATCGCGACTCTCAGCTGCTGAATCTGCACTGATAAAAAAGGTTTTTTCATAGCCCAGTTCAAAGTCAGGCATAAGCTTATTCAAGCGTAGATAATTGCCTTCACAAGCGGCCGCCATCTTTTTTAAATCGGGCACATAGCGGCGGTTTAATGCCATACTTTCATCCTTTTAATTCGTTAAGTAATACGTCATCACTTTATTATCATAGTAATCGCCACCATATCGAAATGCTTTAGCATTGCCTAGAGGAAAGACTTATATAATGTAATAGCCTAATTCTTCAGTCTTTCTAGCTATATCAGCTTACTTATTTGGCTCTACCTGGCTTTTATTTAATTTAAGCCATTGCAAAGCGATAATGGTCGCGGCGTTATTTATTTCACCGGTCGCAATTCCCCCATAAGCTTGCTCGAACGGAATAAGGCGCACTAGAATATCTTCTTGCTCCTGTTCAAGCCCATGAATTCCGCCGATACCTTTACTATCAAGCAATGCACAATATAGGTGTATTTTTTCTGACGTGCCCCCAGGTGAAGACCAGTAGCTTGAAATAGGGATCAAGTCTTGAATAATACAGCCTGCTTCTTCTTGCGCCTCTCTGCGAGCAACCTCATCCGCCTGTTCGCCCGCTTCAATCATGCCAGCAACGACCTCCAATAACCAAGGTGAAGCCTGCTCTTTGTCAAATACTGCGCCAATACGGAATTGCTCCGTTAATACAACAACGTCTTTCTTGGGATCGTAAATTAATACCGCCGCCGCTTCTCCACGCTCAAATAGCTCACGACTAAATATTTCGGAACTGCCACCGGCAAACAACCGATGTTGTATATCAAAACGATCAACCTTAAAAAATCCGTCATGTAAGGATTCCTTGGCTATAATTTTACAATCATCCTGACTAAAACTGACTCTTAATTCTGACATTGTGATTCACTATATTACTTTCTTGGAATATTATGCGCTTACGAGATCGATTTTACGTAACGCAGTGTTGCTGATAATGGAACAATTTAGCCAAGTATTCGTTGATTAATCTGTTAATATTCTACTCAATCTATTTTTACAAGCCGCTTGAGACCTTGTTATGAAAAAAATCATTACACTTGCATCGATAATTTCTTCTGTTCTTTTTACCAGCAACATCATGGCCGCTGATCTTAACGAAATTTATCAGCTATCCCTAGCTAATGATGCTGAACTGGCGGCGGCAAAAGCAAAGCGTAATGCTGGCAGCTACCAAGTTAGCCTTGCTCGTGCAGCACTATTACCACAAATCACTATCGGTGCAACTCAGGTCGATTCCGAAACTGAAGTCAGTGGCGCTCCGACATCAAAAATCGAAACGCTATCTTATAATGCAACCATTAACCAAACTCTGTTTAACTTGAATAGTTGGTATACCTATCAGGCTGCTTCAGCCGGTGGCGATGCTTCTGATCTTGAGTATGTATTAAGCGAACAGCAAGTTATATTGCGCAGCGCTGAAGCTTATTTTAATGTTTTGCGCGCGAAAGAAAATCTTGAAACAGCACAAGCGGAAGAGAAAGCCGTTAAGCGTCAACTGGAACAAACTCAGCAACGTTTTGAAGTGGGCTTAATTGCTATCACTGAAGTACATGAAGCTGAAGCCTCATACGATTTATCGTATGCCAATCTTATCGGCCAAGAAGCCGCGCTGGATATTAGCTACGAAGCATTAGAGCAAATCACTGGCCAACGCTTTGAACAATTAAGCCACCTACAAGCCGATGTAGAATTCTCGAGCCCTGAAAAAGTAGTCGATGAATGGGTTAACGCTGGCCTTAGTAAATACGCAGGTATTAAATTAGCGCAAGAAGGCGTTAATTCTGCAGAATATTCTCGCAAAGCTGGCTGGTCTAATTACGCACCCCAAGTCAATGCTCAGTGGAGCTATACCGATGGTGAACAAGCGTTTGGCACAACCGTTGTTGATGGCACGACAACGACTCTAGCGTTAACTGCAACGATTCCATTATTTGCTGGCGGTAGTAATTATGCTAAAGCGAAACAAGCTGCTGCTCAATCTACCGAAGCCAGTGCTAATTTAGACTTACAACAACGAACTGTTAAGAACAATATTCGTAGCTTGTATCGTCAAGTCGAAACGGATGTATTAATCGTTAAAGCCCGTAAGCGTGCAACAGTTTCTTCTAAAAGCGCTTTGGAAGCGACTGAGACAGGTTACCAAGTGGGGACTCGTAACATTGTTGAAGTACTGAACGCACAACGTAATTTATTTGGTGCTCAACGTGATTACGCTAATGCTCGTTACGATTACATCATTAATCTCTTAAACTTGAAGTTCTACGCCGGCTCTTTAGGCGAAACAGATATTCAAGCGTTGAACGCTTGGTTGAAGTAGATTCCTGCTTAAGACACAAAACGACAATATAGCCGTTTTGTTCTTCTAAGAAGCCACTCGTTGAGTGGTTTTTTTATGCCCGCACTAAATTCCTAGAGCGGTTAGTTAACTTGCGGCCAACGTTTTTTCTTCTTCCGTAGGAAAAGAGTATTTAATAACTCGCTTTACAACGGTCCAATACTGTTGGCCAAATGACCCTGTATTATAGGGAATATTGTATTTCGCACACACTGCCTGAACTTGCTTAGCCATGTCTACATAATGATGAGCGGGTACATCGGGATACAAATGGTGCTCGATCTGACAGCTAAGATGGCCCGTTAAAATATGAAAGCCACGGCTGCCTTCAAAATTGGAAGATCCCAGTATTTGGCGGTAATACCATTCACCTCGGCTTTCATTTTCACACTCTTTTTCATCAAACGTATGAGCGTCTTCAGTAAAGTGCCCACAAAATATAACACTCGATGTCCACCAGTTTCGGATAAATTCAGCGATAAGGTTACCCGCTAATACAGCAAAAAACATGGGCAATGAGATAAGAGCGGCAAGCAAAGGAAAGAAAACATACTCTTTAAATACTTGTTTTTTAATCTTGCCAAAGAATGATTGCTTCAACGCCTCACGACTAATCGGCAAATCTGATTTTTCTTTAGGTTTACCTGCAAATATACGCTCCCCTGCGACCTCGTGATACGCAATACCAAATTGGAAAAAGCTGCTTAGTAGTGTGTAAGTAATAAATTGAAAACGATTTTTGGGACGCCAAGACATATCATCACTTAATCGTAACAACCCATAACCATAATCACGATCTTTACCAATAATATTGGTATAAGTGTGATGCTCATGATTGTGATAGCGCTTCCATGAAGCGCCATCGCCCCAAATATCCCAGTCAAATTTACGCGAGTTAATATGCGCATCATTCATCCAGTCATATTGGCCGTGCATGACATTATGACCAATTTCCATATTGTCTAAGATTTTAGATAGCGCTAACAATACAACCCCAACGACCCAAAAAAGTGGATTAAAAAAACCTAGGACTAACGATAAACGACCCAAGATGTCACTGCTACGCTGAACACGAATTATCTTTCTAATGTAACGTGCATCCTTATCACCGACTTTGCTCGCTGTTTTTTCACGAATCTGATCGAGTTCATTTTCAAATGCTTTTAATGTTTCTGCATCCGGACGATTTTTAGCTAAATTTGTTGTCATGTTATTTCCTGTTCGTCCGTTAAAGATCAAGTACCACATCGCCCTGAGCGACGGAGATACAAAGTTGAATTTCTTCGCTGCCGGTATCTGAATATTCTTGCGTGCGGGTATTAAAAACAATACCACTTTTCTTTTTACAGATGCATTGATGGCATACGCCAATGCGGCAACCTGATACAGGGTTTATGCCTGCCTCTTCCGCTTGCTCAAGTAACGTACTTACTGAGTCCTTTTCACTGATAATTGTTTTATCAGATGTCTGAAATAACACAGCACCTTGCGCGTTATTTTCTATTTCAATTGGTGCAGCACCAAAGAATTCAAAAATTATTTTGTCTTTAGATACGTCCAATTCTGCCAGCACTTTTCGTGCTTGCTGAATCATAGGGCTTGGCCCACAGATAAATACCGTACGTAAGTAATAATCACTGCAATAGGCTTGCAGATGCTCAGTACAAATAAAGCCATCGTTTTCGCTATCGATGAAGGTAATTCTTATATTTTCATTTTCTTTTTCAATTTGCTCAAACTCTTGCTGAAACAGAATATGCTGACTATCACGAGAATAATAAAGCAGCTGAATATCGACAGCATTTTCGTGACTGTTTAATTGCTGCAACATCGAACGAAATGGCGTTATGCCACTGCCCCCAGCGATGAATAACAACTTATCAGAATTCTGTTTATCAGCGTTTTTCTTAGACTTAACTGCATTAGGAAAAATAACCTTAGCTGATCCTGCCTCAGGTAGAGCACCCTTTGAAAGACCGCCCGTTGCTAGAATAAAGTCCCCTTGAGCTTCTGAAATATTAACCAAGCTGCCTATTTTTAATTGCTCACGAATCCAAGGCGTTATTCGACCTTTCTGCTGGATGCGAATGCTGAGTTCAATTAAACCTGTTTTTTCATAATAGAAAGGAGATGAAGATATGCTGAAACAGCGTAGTGTACGGGCGCCTTCTTTCTCAACCATAAGCTCAATAAACTGCCCTGCCTCAAATACCGGCCAGTTACGGTCAATCATTCCGGTTTTGGGCTTCAGTACTAGCGTATACATACCATCCATTTCATCACGTATATCAATGATTTGAGCACGATAAGCATCTGTGCTCCACTGCGGCACAATCATTTGAATAAGTGGCTGTAAATAGCCTTGAAAGCTATCGTGCTGGGTTAAAGCTTGGCTAAACCAAGTCCAACCCTTTTGCACTATTGTTGCCTGCGTCAAAACATTCATAATGACATCCTCTTAATTTCAGCAAACAGTTGTACGCCGAAATAAGTGAGACGTCTATTTTTGAGGCAGAAAGGGTTTATTGCCTATAAGTTCACAATGCTAAGATATTTTATTTTTTAATGACTGAAACTACTTATGAAGCTGCTCACTCATCAACTCGGTTAAGTGGGCAACCGCGCCTTGATTAGCTGCTACTACCTGTTCTCCTTTAGTCCCCATCTCGGTACGAAGTTCAGGGCGCTCTAATAGCTGGCGTAGACAAATCGTTAGCTTCTCACGGGAAGCCTGCTGCATCGCACCTTGTTGAATAAGTTGCTGTGAGATGGCCGCAAAGTTGTAATCACTTGGCCCCATTACAACGGCTTTGGCTAACGCGCAGGCCTCTAATGGATTGTGTCCGCCATGCTCAATGAAGCTGCCCCCTATCACGGCGATATCCGCAGTCGCGAGCAGCAATAACATTTCGCCCATGGTATCTGCTAGATACACCTGGGTGGTAGAATTCGGCTGCAAATTGCCTTTATCAAACGATTCTTGGCGACGTACTAGATGCAATTCACGATTCAATACGATGGCTGCGACTTCATCAAAGCGCTCAGGATGTCGTGGTACTAAAACTAACAATAAATCAGGAAAATCAGCCAACAGTTGTTGATAGCTATCCAGAATTAAATCATCTTCGCCTTCATGGCTACTGGCCAATACCAGCACAGGACGAGCCTCTCCCCATAACTGCTTTAGCTCTTTGCCTTGCGCTAGTGATTGCTCAGGTACTTTGATATCAAACTTAATACTGCCTGTAACATCGACCTTTCTCTCATCGATGCCTAGGCCAATAAAACGCTGAGCATCATTGCGATGTTGAGCCGCAATCAAGTCTAAGCCTTGCAGCATAGGCTGGGTCAATTTAGGGAATTTTGCATAACCGCGAGCGGACTTCTCTGAAAGCCGAGCATTCGCCAAAATCACAGGTACTTGCTGCTTATTACAACTGCGAATAATATTCGGCCATAGCTCTGTTTCCATGATGATGCAAAGGCTAGGCTGAATTTTTTTAATAAATCGAGTCGTCAACCAAGGTAAGTCATACGGCAGATACGTATGCACAATACGACCAGAGGCTAGATCATCGGCATACAACCTTTTAACCTGATCAGATCCCGTCGGAGTAGTCGTGGTAATTGTTAGAGTTAAATAAGGGTTCGCTGCTTGAAGGCTACGTACCAAGGGTTCAGCGGCTAAAGTTTCACCCACAGAAACTGAATGAATCAACAGCCCATTCACTTTGCCATTAAAGGTAAATAAAGCAAAACGCTCAGCCCAACGTTGGCGATAACCCGGATTAGCACCGCCACGCAGCCACATCCGAATAAGAATAAAAGGAATGGCTAAAGTAAAAACTAAATTGTATAGAAAACGCGCCACTCGTGAACTCCGAATAAATAACAAATGCTGATAATCATTATCCCTACATATTACCAAAACCCACGGCAAGCTTATATAGCCTGCCTGCTAGTTCCTTCAGCCGAGTTTTGTTAGACTGAGGGCTCTTTAATTTACGTGGCGGATCAAGATGGATTTACAAGTTCCTAACTTCCATCAAGCACAGGTATTAGTATTCGGCGATGTCATGCTGGATCGTTATTGGCAGGGGCCTACATCGCGCATATCCCCTGAAGCGCCAGTACCTGTCGTGAAAGTACAAGATATTGAAAACCGTGCCGGCGGCGCGGGCAACGTTGCCTTAAACATTGCAACATTGGGTGCTAAAGCTCGCTTGTTTGGTATTACTGGCGATGACGAAAATGCCAATGATCTTGAGTATATGTTGAATACTAAGGGCGTTGAGTGCGGATTTTTGCGTCACGAAACAAGCCCAACGATTACCAAGCTGCGAATTTTGAGTCGCAATCAACAACTAATTCGTTTGGATTTTGAAGAAGCCTTTCATGACGTTGACCTCAATCCGATTTATAGCCAGTTCGATCAGCAAGTCGCGGCAGCGGGCGCTGTTATTTTATCCGATTATAACAAAGGCGCACTGACCGATCCGCAACGCTTGATTCAAGCGGCGCGTAAAGCAGGCACACCGGTTTTAGTCGATCCTAAAGGCACTGATTTTGCTCCTTACAAAGGCGCAACATTGATTACGCCAAACTTGGCTGAATTTGAAGCCGTTGTCGGTTACTGCAAAGACGACGAAACGTTATTCGCCAAGGGCAAAGCCCTTTTAGAAGAACACGACCTTACCGCACTATTAGTAACACGCAGCGAAAAAGGCATGACCTTAATTCAGCGTGATGTCGAACCGTTAACGTTACCGACTCGTGCACGCGAAGTGTATGACGTGACCGGTGCCGGCGATACCGTGATTTCTGTTTTGGCCACGGCGCTTGCCGCTGGACAATCGTTAGAACACGCAACGGCATTCGCTAACATCGCTGCAGGCATTGTGGTTGGTAAGCTGGGTACCGCAACCGTTACCAGTGACGAACTGCGCAGTGATATTCGTAGCGAGCAACATGGCGGCGCAGCATTCTTCGACGAAGATGAATTAATGCAGCTGGTACGTGAATGCAAAGAACGTGGCGAAAGCCTAGTGATGACTAATGGTTGTTTCGATATTATTCATCCAGGTCATGTTCAATATTTAAAAGAAGCGAAGACCTTAGGCCATCGTTTATTAGTCGCTGTAAATAGCGACGAATCGGTATCACGCTTAAAAGGCCCTACTCGCCCAATCAATCCACTCGATCACCGCATGGCGGTATTGGCTGGATTAGAAAGTGTCGATTGGGTTGTGCCTTTTACCGAAGATACGCCGGAGCGTTTAATCACTAAAGTACTGCCGAGTATTTTAGTAAAGGGTGGCGATTATAAAATCGAAGAAATTGCAGGCGGCGAAGCCGTGATGGACGCTGGCGGTGAAGTGATTGTTTTGAGCTTTAAAGACAACTGCTCAACCAGCGCCATCGTTAAACGTATTCAAGCTGAGAAAGCTTAAACGAATACATAATTTTGCAAAAGCTAATGTGATATTGGTGAATCGGACGTCTGTAGCAGGGATGCTACAGTCGAGCGTACAGGGATGTATTTACCGCGTGCCGTGAAACAGTATTACATTAGCTTTGATAAAAATTTGAATGAGTTAATTATATGATTATCGTAACAGGCGGCGCTGGCTTCATTGGCAGCAACATCGTTAAGACTTTGAATGCTCAAGGTCGTAAAGACATTATCGTAGTGGATGATTTAACCGACGGCAAAAAGTTTTACAACTTAAGCGACTGCGACATCGCAGATTATCTGGATAAAGATGATTTCTTACAGTTAGTAAAAATCGACGATCCAATTTTGAATAACGTTGAAGCGATTTTTCATGAAGGTGCCTGCTCCTCTACGACAGAGTGGGACGGTAAATTCATGATGGAAAATAACTACGAATATTCTAAAACACTTTTGCACGCCTGCATCATTCGTGAAATTCCATTTTTATACGCCTCTAGCGCATCTGTATACGGTGGCGGAACTGTATTTAAAGAATTGCGTGAACACGAGCAGCCATTAAACGTCTATGGTTATTCTAAGTGGCAGTTCGACCAATACGTACGAGAGATTCAGCATACGTTTAAATCTCAAGTTGTTGGTTTCCGTTATTTCAATGTTTACGGCCCACGCGAACAGCATAAAGGCAGCATGTCTTCGGTTGCATTCCATTTCAATAACCAAGTTAAAGAAAACGGCGTGGCTAAATTATTTGGCGGTTCCGGTGGTTATGGCGATGGCGAACAGCGCCGTGATTTTGTCTTCGTTGGTGATGTAGTAAAGGTTAACCTTTGGTTCTTAGACAACCCAGATAAGTCAGGTATCTTTAACTTAGGGACTGGCCGTTGTCAGAGCTTTAATGATGTCGCGAATGCGGTTATCGATTGGCACGACGAAAAAGGAACTCACGTTACGAAAGCAACGAAAGAATACATGCCGTTTCCTGAGCACCTTAAGGGCGCCTATCAGAGTTTCACAGAAGCGGATATTTCTAAACTGCGTGACATAGGTTACGACCAACCTTTCGCAACCGTTGAAGAAGGTACTCGTGCGTATTTAGACTCTCTTAATACTGATAAATAGAAAAGCTATTAGTGAATAACAAGAGACGCTCATACCTAATCTCACGTCTAATATAGATTTTGAGCATAGGTACTGAGCGGTTTTTTGTTTATGACTGTATCTTCGCTTTGATTTTTTCTAACGCGTTACGCATATTGTCGCTGGAAGACTCAGAAGCAACTTTAGTCAATTCGTAGTCACCGCCCTTCTCAGCTTTTTTAATGATATAAACTTCATCACTGCCTTCCAGCATGACTTTGCCAGATCCACCAGCTTTCAATTCTTTATCTAGCTCTACTTGAGTATCAGGCTCTAGCGGAATGATGGTGCCATTTGACTTGCTCATTTTCTCTTCCTAATTAGTCTGCGAATATATTATTGTTACAATTAACGGAGATACTGTTGAAGATGTACCACTGAGACAATCATCCTAAGGGATTTCTATTTTGATGTAAAAGGTTGCTAATTTTTAGCTGTCTGACCATGTAATTAGCTAACTATTAGAATTTAATCAGCCTCATGCACATACATAAAGCTGATTTAATTTGTGGATTCCAACTGGCTTGCAGCGTCTCGTTTGGTTGTTCTAGCGATGACTCTCGGGAAGAGACTCAAACTCTTGTCTTTTAGACTCAAACCATTTTTTCATGTCTTCAGGAGATTGCATCAACTTGCCCATTGCTTGCATCGCTTCCAAATGAGCAGCATCTTGTCTTGATGCATCTTCATTCCATGCTGCTTACTAAGTTCGGCTATTTCATCAAACGTATTCGCATGAAATTCTAAATCACACGCGCCGCCTAGTTGATTGCAGTTCATCGTTTTCATATTTACACCTTATTATTTTATAATTTTTTGTTTAAAATACTTTCCATATTTTAAGCAAAAAAAACCTCATTATGTAAATAACGAGGTTTTATAGATACCTATAAGTATTTTAAATACTAAGTATTTTAAAACTCTGAACTGAGTCCGAAACTAAAGCTCATTTCACGATCTGGCTCTGAACCTGGTGCATCGCCGTCCACTACGCTTTCAGTTAACGGAATGATAACATTTAATGTCACTGTCATATCGGTATTAAGTCTATAAGACGCATTAGGAATTATGTCGACAGTTTGCAAACCATCACCTTCGAAGCCGCCGTTAAATTCAGAGGTTCCTGTGCGTACAAAGGCTACATTGGCTCCGGCCCAAAGTGCCGGTTTAACTCGATATTCAGCACCACCAACAAGGTTTATGACATTGCCATAATCTACATCAAAGCCATTAGGCTTAGCATCTCCACGAATAATATAACCTGCTGTTGCATTAAAGCCGACATCACCGTCGCGCTTACGCCCACTGACAGCAAAACCAAAATCGGTAGAGCCGGAACCCAAACCTACATCCTCGTCACCCGTGGGGAGTTTTACATCAAAGACACCTTTAAAGATGATTCCTTTTTTTTCCATAAAATACTCAGCACCTACCCGAGTATCTCCTATTCCACTCTCATCACCCGTAGCTCCTTCGAGACTGACATAGGCTAGATCAGCACTGAAGTTAATAAATTCCTCGCCACCGAGTAATCCTATTGGCATACCATAGGATAGTGGAATAACATAAACATCAACCTTATCAGAAGTCACCGCATCAAAACCAACCGAACGACTGGCTTCTGTAGAGATGCCCTGTTCACTAAAGGCGCCCTCTTGACCGTCATTGGTTAATACTTGGCTTCGTACGATAGAATCAAGAGCAACAGATTCACTTTGCCCTGATTCAGATGCCGAGGTCGTTTGGCTGATGGATGCTAATAAAATAGATGAGGTAAGGATTCCTACCCCAGAAAGAAAATGCGAACGCTTAATCATGTCGGCTCTCCTGCCTTGAAATAACTATTAATCAATAAATAGTATTACTCGGCTTAAAGATAGAAAGCAAGAAGGTATTACCTACGGCTTCATACTAGAAATACGTAAATACGTTTCTTGTAAGACCTGAACATCAATCGCTGCACGGTGTGCCTTTAGGCCGAGTTCTTGCAACACGGCTTCTTTGGTCGGGTGCCAGAATTCGACTTGATCAGGCAGAAGTAACTTATTAATGGTTTCAATACGAAAACGCTGCACAATGCCGGCGCTATCATATAAACGTCCGATCCAAGAACTATCAAAACTCCACGCATCGGAATAAAGCGTTTGCCCACGCAGCATCTCATTCAATGTAAGCGCTATGTCTTCAATACTCATGCCTTCAGCTTGCAATTGCTCACGAGTAATACCATGAATTTGTTCAGCCTCTTCGCTCCAATGAGTCCAGTCGGCTTCCGGCTTGATCAAGAAAGAATGTATCTCTCTATTTCCTAGAGCAATACCGACTTCAATAGGATAGCTACCTCGGCCAAATCCCGAAGCTTCCAAATCAATGATCGAAGGTGCTGTGTTTACGTCTGTTACCATGATTTTAATCTGTGCTTTTTTACTGCTGTTATTATCAAGCGTTTTATTATGCTTAGTGCCTAGCTTAGCTGTTATTTTCACTAGGAACTATGCCTGAGTCGCATTTTTTAATAGTTGAAGCGAACTTCAGCTAAATCACTACGACATTGGGGCCACTCGCATCACTTCTTCGATTGTGGTTAGGCCTGATGCAACTTTTTGCGCGCCACTGAGCTTAAGGCTGTGCATGCCTTCTTTCATCGCCTGCTGCCTTAATTTGAGGTGATCAGTATTTTCGGTGATCAAATTGTTAATGGCATGACTCATAGGCAGCACTTCATAAATTCCCATTCGCCCCATGAAACCGGTATCGCGACACTCTAAACAGCCCTTCGGATGATAAATCTTAGCGGGCTTAGCCACGGTCCAAGGCGCAACAAGGTCCTTCCAAGTCGCCTCGTCAATTTCGCCCGCTTCTTTACAGTGCGGGCAAAGAATTCGAACTAAGCGCTGAGCCATAACACCTAACATAGTTGATCGTATCAAATAAGGCGGTAAACCTAGCTCCAATAGACGTGTAATCGCCGTAGGGGCATCATTGGTGTGTAAGGTTGATAAGACTAAGTGACCGGTTAGCGCTGATTGCACCGCCATTTCTGCGGTTTCTAAATCTCGGATCTCTCCCACCATTATGATGTCGGGATCTTGTCTTAATAAGGCTCGAACGGCGGTCGAGAAATCAAGACCAATGGTATGGTTCACCTGCATCTGGTTAAACGCGGGCTCAATCATTTCAATAGGATCTTCAATTGTCGAAACATTCACTTCGACCGTCGCCAGCTCTTTCAGCGTCGAATATAGAGTCGTCGTTTTACCGGAGCCTGTGGGTCCGGTTACAAACACAATGCCATTATTTTGCGACGTCATCTCTTTCCAACGTCGGTAATCTTCTTTGCTAAACCCGAGCTCGGCAAAGTTACGCACTAAGACACTGGGGTCGAAGACACGCATAACCAACTTTTCACCAAACGCGGTGGGTAAAGTCGATAAACGTAATTCAATCTCTTCCCCTGCTGGCGTTTTGGTTTTCAAGCGTGAGTCTTGCGGCTTACGCTTTTCTGCAATGTTCATTCTTCCTAAGGTTTTAATACGAGCAACAACTGCTTGAGTCACTTGCCCCGGAAGTTCGTAAACAAGGTGCAAAACACCATCTATTCGAAAGCGTACATTGCCGATTTCACGACGTGGCTCAATATGTATATCACTGGCTCGTTGCTCAAAAGCGTATTGTAATAACCAATCAACCACATTAACGATGTGCTCGTCATTGGCATCAGGCGCACTGGCTTTGCCGAGCTCTAGCATGGACTCTAGATTTTGAATGCCGCTAATGCCGTCATGTTGCGATGATGCGCTATTAATAGAATTGGCAAGCTGATAGAACTCCACTCGGTGACGTTCGATCTCACTTGGCATCGCGATAATACGCACAACCTCACGACGTGATACATGCTCTAAATCTTGCACCCAAGACGTCATAAGCGGCTCACTACACGCAACCACCAGCTCTTCTTTATTGATTTTTATCGCCAGAATTTTATGACGCTCTGAAAAGGCATAGGACATAGCCGTCGTAATTGCCGCCACATCGACTTCTAAAGGATCAATGCGCGAGTATTCTAGACCTTGTTGTTGTGCTGACCACTCACAAATAATTTCTTCCGTGAGCTTGTCACCGGTCTTTTTATTGGTCAGTTTTTGCTTTCCAACAAATGTAAAAGGATGCATCTGCAATTCAGATTGGCTACGGCGGGCAAGTTGCGCTAACTGGTAATTTTCGTCATCTAATAAGCCTGATTTTTTCAGATCATCAAGCAAGACACTTAATACGACGGGGCGATCTGCAACTAAGTTCATGCTTTCATTCCTTGTGATAGCTGCTCGGTATGCAAGCGCATCAACATTTTCTCTTCGGCAGTCATTTCATACTCTGCCGTATCAGCCGAAAAATTAAATAACCAATGCCCACAGGCTAACGTTAGCTGCCCCCAAATAAGCGATAACTCTAATGGTGCTTGCATGGCGTGATTAATTTGGCGCTGTAATAATTGTGTTTCCGGCAGGCAATCAATTTGAGTAAACAAGGTCAATAAATTATGCAATGAAGTTATCTGCCAGCACACATTAGACTGCTGCGCTTGCTGATTTTCCCAAATTCCAAATTCCAAACTGCGTTGTAACGTTGATAATTGATAAGCGAAAAATGTTTTGAAGCAACCAATCACATCTTGTTGCTCATCAAAGCTTGGCATTTTGTCAGACCAATCTTTTTTAATGCCTTGATACTGTGCAGAGAGTGCTAATAGACCATAACCACGCTCAGCTTTACTAATGTCACTCATTAATACGGGGCACTGTTCTGCCAACTGTTGAGCTAACTGAAATAGAACCTCAGGCTGGCCTTCTTTTAATTCTAATTCGAGTTCTAATAAATCAATTATATGTGCATCCGTTGAGACTTCACCTTGATCTAATACCAGTTCAATTAGGGTTTCATCTTGGCGATACATCCAAACTTTGCGCTGAAAGTCTGTGGTAAATAACGGCGCTATTGAGTCGAAGTTTAACTCTGGAAATAAGTGTTGTTGAGCATCACTGGTTTTAATTAGATCCAGGTCGAGCTCAACCTTTGTTAACGGCCAGTCCCATTCCATTCGTTGGTGTAATCCACCCGCACTGGTACCGCGAGTTTTTAAGGTTTGGATTATTTGTGTATCGTTCACCGCACCAATGGAATCACTGTTTTTGAAATCAACAGTTCCTTGCTGGCGAATACGCAACGCAGCGCCACCTTGGCTTAAGTCCATTGCCGGAGTATCAAAATAGCGATTCAGCAACTTAAGCGTTGGCTCACTGATAAATTGATTGGAGTCTAATACCTTTTCTAATAAAGGCAGCTCGCTGGTATTTAAACGCAGCTTTAATTCGATTTCATGATTCATCACTGAATAATAAGACGGATTAGAGACAGTTACCATACGGCGCATAAGGATAAGCACCATTACTGCTCGCTTTTGCTACCTAATTGGCAGAATACGTTATGCTTAGGACGGTTTTACCGACAGCATTCAATGACTCAATTTAAACTAAGAGTATGGTAACTATGATACATTTTGAATGTGCTTTTCACGGATTTGAATAAGGAGCCCTAACATGTCGCTACTCATCTCACGCTTTCAACAACTTATTGCTGCCCCCAGCATTAGTTCTGCCTTACCTGAATACGATAGTAGCAATAAAGGTGTTATCGACTTGTTAGCCGAGTGGTTAACTCCCTTAGGATTTGACTGCGAGATAATGCCTGTCCCCAAAGAACGGATAGGTGAAGCCGATAAATACAATCTTATTGCGACGCTAGGTAGTGGTCCTGGCGGTCTCGTATTAAGTGGTCATACCGATACCGTTCCTTGTAATCCTGAACGTTGGAACAGCGACCCTTTTAAACTCACCGAGCGCGATGGCAAACTGTATGGTTTAGGCACCTGCGATATGAAAGGATTTTTCGCACTGGCCATTGAAGCGATTGAAAACATTTTGAATCAACTCGGCAATCCGACCAAGCTTGATTTACAGCAGCCACTGATCATTCTTGCTACGGCTGATGAAGAAAGCTCTATGAGTGGTGCCCGTGCATTAGTAGAACAAGGCAAACCTAAAGGCCGTTATGCCATCATCGGTGAACCGACGGGTTTAAAGCCCATCCGTATGCACAAGGGTATTATGATGGAAACGATTCGCTTAACCGGTAATGCGGGTCATTCATCAAATCCAGACTTAGGCATTAATGCAATCGATGCTATGCATGATGTAATGACTGAATTAAAGGCCTATCGCTTACAGCTTGCAGATCAACACCAAAATCAAGATTTCGAGATTGAAGTTCCGACGCTCAACTTTGGATGCCTGCATGGCGGTGATAACCCAAATCGCATTTGTGGCAGCTGTGAATTGGCATTTGATCTACGCGCACTACCTGGCATGAGTAACGATCAATTACGCCAAGAGATGGAAGAGCGCATTAAGCCCATCGCTCGCCGCCATAATGTTGAATTTGAATTGGAATCACTTTTTCCCGGCGTGCCATCATTCGCCACCGATAAAAATGCCGAGCTGGTTCAACTTGCTGAAAAGTTAACGAATCATCAAGCTCATGCGGTCGCTTTTGCTACCGAAGCGCCGTTTATGCAGCAACTAGGAATGGAAACCTTGGTACTGGGGCCCGGATCGATTGATCAGGCTCATCAGCTTGATGAGTTTATTTCATTGGACCAAATTCAGCCGACTGTGGAATTATTGTCTCAGTTTATTAATCAATTTTGCCTTAACAAGGCCTCTACAACTTAATGCCTAAGTCAGTTTGTGGTATGTTGCAGTGAATAAAGAATAATTACGCTAAATGAAGACTATGGATAATAGCCAGTACGTAAAATGGTTTAGACACTCCTCTCCTTACATCAATGCTCACAGAGGTAAAACCTTTGTGCTGATGTTAGAAGGTGATGCGATTGCCGATGATAACTTTGCCCATATTGTGCAAGACATTGCTTTGCTGAATAGTCTGGGTGTGCGCTTAGTAATCGTTCATGGCGCGCGTCCGCAAATTGACTTAGCGCTAAACGTATTGAATATCAAAAGTCAGTTCCATGGTGAACTGCGCATTACCGATCAAGCCGCACTCAATGCCGTGCGAGCAGCAATTGGTATCGTAAAATCAGACATCGAAGCCAGACTCTCTATTGGGTTACCGAATACACCCATGCACGGCGCTCGCATTCGTGTGGTCAGTGGTAATTTTGTTACGGCTAAACCTAAAGGTGTGATTGACGGTATCGACTTTCAGCATACCGGTGAAGTACGTCGTATCGATAGAAGAGCGATTGGCCAACAGCTTGATTTAGGCAACATCGTTTTATTATCCAGCTGTGGGTATTCCCCTAGTGGTGAGATGTTTAATCTGGCCGCTGAAGATGTTGCGACTCAAGCTGCAATTTCATTAGCCGCAGAGAAATTAATTCTAATGGGCGAAGATGAAGGTTTGCCATCGACCGCCGCTAAATCAGCCGATAACGATACCGACATCATTTCGCAAATCACTACCGATGAGTTATCTAAGATAATCGTTAACCTGTCGGGTGAACATAAGACTCATGCTCTATCTTCTCTAACCGCAATTAAAGCCGGTATTAATAGAGCTCACTTATTAAGTCATAAAGTTGATGGTGCTTTATTACAAGAGCTGTTTACTCACGAGGGCGCTGGCACTCTGATTACAGCCGGTGACTATGAGCAGTTACGCCAAGCGAATATTGAAGATGTCGGCGGTATCTTAGAGTTATTAACTCCACTTGAAGATCAGGGGATTTTAGTTCGTCGTTCCCGTGAAGTCTTAGAGACCGAGATAAACCGCTTCTATGTGATTGAGCGTGATGGCATGATCATCGCCTGCGCTGCCTTATACCCTTATTCCACGGAGCTAGCAGAGCTTGCTTGCGTAGCGGTTAGCAGTGAATATCGCTCAGGCCAGCGGGGTGATCGTTTATTAAATGCGATCAGCGAACACGCTAAAGCCGAAAACATCGACAAGATTTTTGTATTAACCACACGTACTGCGCATTGGTTTATGGAAAGAGGGTTCAGTGAAGTTGATATCTCAGCGCTGCCGCAAGAACGGCAATCACTGTATAATTTCCAACGAAATTCAAAAGTTTTTATTAAAAATATCAGTTAAACCTTAGCTAAATGTTCTAGTTAAAAACTCAACTAAAGAATATATTTAAAAGTTAAACCCGTAGGAATGATTATGTTAAGCAAAAAAATGGTTGCGCAATTAAACGACCAAATTAATTTAGAATTTTACTCATCGAACTTATACCTGCAAATGAGTGCTTGGTGTGAATTTCAAGGCTTTGAAGGTGCTGCGGCATTTTTGAAAGTACACGCAGACGAAGAAATGCAACATATGCAGCGTTTATTTACCTATGTGAATGAAACGGGCAATTTAGCGGTTCTAGGGACGATCGAAGCGCCACCGATTGAATTTGATACACTAACCAATGTGTTTATTGAAACTCATAAGCACGAGTGCACAATTACTAAAGCAATTAATGAGCTTGCTCATACTGCTTTCAGTGAACATGATTACTCTACGTTTAACTTCTTACAGTGGTATGTCGCTGAACAGCACGAAGAAGAAAAGCTATTCAAAAGCATTCTTGATAAAATCGAAATCATCGGTGAAGATGGCCGTGGTTTGTACTTTATCGATAAAGAGCTACAAGCGATGTCTAAAGGTACTGAACCTAGTATTGTTGAGAATGCTGGCGCCTAGCCGACATTCTACGGCTATGAGCTGGTCTACCCCATTCATAGCCGTACACTTTAATTTTTCCTGCCTCATTGCACAAACATCCTTCCCGTCTGCTAGAGCAACACTTTTTAGAAAGGCTCTAAAAGCAAGATCGTTTAAATAAGGTGAGTCCGTGCTCCTCTCTAAATTAATCTTAAACATTCAGCGTATCTTCCAGAATTTCTCTAAGCCTTCTATCACATCGATGACTGAGAATCATAGTAGAAACTGGCAGCCTCAGTGGCGCGATTTCTTACAACAGAGCGTCGATTTCTATCGTAACTTATCGATAGAAGATCAATTATGCTTTGAGCAACGCTGTCTGTTATTTTTAGAAACGACCAACGTTGAAGGCAGTCAAGACGTGACGATTGTCGATAACGACAAATTATTAGTCGCAGCAAGCGCTATTATTCCAGTATGGGGCTTCCCCGGCTGGCATTATTTCAATATAGAAAGTGTGATTTTATTACCTGCTCGGTTCAACGAAAAATATCAATACGGTATGCCTGACTCTCGCATTAGTGGTATGGTCGGCACAGGCGTCATGTCGAGTAAAATGGTATTAAGTAAACCTGATTTATACAAAGGATTTGAGAATAGCCGCGATAAACAAAACGTCGGTATTCATGAATTTGTACACCTTATTGATATGGCCGATGGTCAGTGCGATGGTTTTCCGGAACGTATCACCAAATTTGAATTCTGCGCACCGTGGTTTGATTTTGTTCAACACAAAATTAATGAAGTAGCGCTAGGTGACAGTAACATTAATGATTATGCTGCAACCAATAACGCAGAGTTCTTTGCAGTTTCTTCTGAGTACTTTTTTGAACGTCCTAAGATGCTTCAGCGTAAACATCCAAAGCTGTATGATTATTTATCTGATTTTTATCAGCAGAATCTCGCCGAGATAAATGCGGAGATTACCCCGAAAAAGAATAGACCCTGCCCGTGCGGCAGTGGCAAAAAATACAAACGCTGCTGCATGCCAAAATATTAAGTCGCTAATTTTTCTATTAGAAAATCAATGAATACCCTAAGACTCGGTTTAAGGTATTTATTACCTTGATACACGGCATAAATAACTCCGCTGGATTCTTCAAACAGCGACCCTTGCCAATCGGGTAAACACTGTACAAGTGCCCCCTCAGTAATTAAATCTTTTACCATCCAGCTAGATATTAAAACGATACCGCCATGATTAATTGCCGCTTCCACTAGTGGCGTGCCACCTTTAGAAGTTATGTTTCCAGCGACGGCTATTTTTTTATAATCTTTGAGGCTTTTATTGCGAGCACTGCTATTACGAAAATGCCAATACGTTCTTTGTCGATCACGGTTCAATATTAAGCAATTGTGCTCAATCAAATCTTCCGGTTTCACAGGCATCCCATGCTGTTCAAGATAGCGAGGGGAAGCACACAACATGGTTTCATTGGCTAATAATAAGCGCGCATTTAAACTCGAATCCGCAGGCAAGCCGATTCGAATACCGAGATCCACATTTTCACTGCTTAGATCGACGATTTGATTATCCAGTTCAATCTCTACTTTTAATTGTGGATAACGGCTTAAAAAATCGGGTAACAAGGGGGAAATAAAAGCACGACCAAAACCCTCAAAAGCTGAAATTCTTAATGTGCCTTCAGGCTCAGAGCGAGTGCCTTGCATGGATGAAATTAGACCATCGGCATCTTCTAGCAATTTTTCCGCCCTACCATAAAACTGGTGACCTTCTTCGGTTAAAACCAAGGCCCGAGTGCTGCGTTTGAATAGGCGAACGTCGAGCTCGGCTTCTAACTTATTAATACTGCGAGTAATAGAAGATGGCGCAAGGTTGAGCACCTGAGCCGCTTTCGAAAAGCTGCCTAGATCGGCGACCTTAATAAAGGTTCGAATGAGAGTCAGCATATGGGTCCTTTCATCTTTGCGCCTAGCGCAAAACTATTGCAGATATAATAGGTATTCTAGGCAAGATAAGTAAGTAGCACAATACAGCCTCACTATTCATCTTGAGGATTAACCATGACAACTCGTATCGATATCAGCCAGCTACAACCTGCCGCTTACCAACCGATGTTCGGTTTAGAAGGCTACCTAGCCGAAACAGACTTAACAGCCACGATTAAAGAGCTGATTAAGCTGAAAGCTTCTATGATCAACAAGTGCGCTTATTGCATCCAGATGCACAGTGAGCAAGCACGTAAAAACGGCGAAACTGAACAAAGAATCTATGCCCTGCCAGCATGGCAAGAGTCGCCATTATTTACCGCCGAAGAACGTGCGATATTAGCCCTTACCGAAGAGGTTACTCTGATCTCAGAGCAAGGTCTTAGCGATGAGACCTACCTAGCCTGCCTCGAACTATTTGGTGAACAAAAAGTGGCTCAGCTAATTATGCAAGTGGTAACCATTAATGCTTGGAATCGAATTGCCCTTGCAACTAAGTTGGTTCACGAACAAAATTAACCCTCTATCAATTCAATTATTTATGAGAAACCGATGAAGTCGATTTGTGTTTTCTTAGGGGCTAATGCAGGTGCCAATCCTATTTATGCTGAGACAATCCAGCAGCTAGGCCGCGAGCTAGCACAACGCAAGATCACCTGCGTTTATGGCGGCTCCGATACTGGCTTGATGAAATTACTCGCCGACAGTGTCTTATCCGCTGGCGGTGAAGTGATCGGTGTGACGGTGAAGGCTTTACACGATAAAGAGATCTTTCATAACGGCCTAACGCAACTGC